>ERZ772881.2117-NODE-2117-length-15161-cov-3.370383_pt1 | contig 15161 bp, 9 predicted proteins | sample MGYA00580581_ERZ772881 | MGnify/ENA primary metagenome ERZ772881 (study PRJEB29015, sample SAMEA2737668) | human gut metagenome | biome: human gut; feature: human-associated habitat; material: faeces | place: China | collected 2012 ...
ATAATAAGTTAGATAATCCATATATAAACATTCACATTCAAATTCCGTATATATTTTATTTTTTAATTTTATTCCCAGTCTTTCAAATATTTTCTTATCTTCTTCTTCAAAATAATCATTAATATCTCTAACTTCTAAATTATGGTATTTTTCAAACCAGTCTTTATATTCATTCTCATTTATTCCTTTTTTTATTCTTTTTAGTTCATCATATATGACTTTATAATCATTAAAAGGTTTCTTTATATATCCTGCAACATTTAATTCATCTGTTATAACATCTTTTTTGTAGTCTGCTGATATTACTAAGAATTTTATTTTGCTATTGGCATCATTGTACTTCTTAATTATATCTAATCCAGTATATCTATGGTTTCTCATTAAGTCTGTTATAACTATTTCTGGTTTTAGTTCCTCTATCATTTTTATTTCATCTTCATCACTATTTGCTACTCCTAGTATTTCAATATCATTATATTTTTCTAGATATTCTCTTATAAATTTGCAAAAATGAACATTATCATCTGCAATTATTACTTTAATTTTTCTCCACATATCAACATTCCCTCCATTTAATTCGCTATTTATTTGTATTATTGTTTCTTTAGCTGCAATTGAAAAGATTTTCTTTAAGTTATTTTTTAAGTATTTATTCACGTCAGCCACATAATCAAAGATTCCTTCATATATTTGTCTTTTCAATTTTTTATCAAACTTTTTATTTTCTTCAATATTTTGTAATATTCTATTTATTCTATTTTCTTTATTACTCTTTACTATTTGTAATAATAATTCATCAAAATTTTGTTTTTCACAAACTTTTTCTATTAAATCAAATTTTATTTCTTCCATTTTCCCCTACTTTACCTACTTTTTTCTTTTTGGTTTAAATAGTCTACCAAGATTAGCAAATAAATATTGTAAAATATAGCATAATAACTATTGTGAAAGGATTTAATTTATTATGAAAGTAAAAAAATTAAATGGAAAATCAAATGTATTAGGTAAAAATGTTAAGAAATATAGAGAATTAAGACATCTAACCCAAAGAGAATTGTCTGATAAAATAGCTCTTTTAGGTGTAGACATTTATCATTCTGATATTTCTCAAATTGAAAATCAAAAATTACTATTAAAAGATTTTGAAATTATAGCCATTTGCAAAGCTTTAAATATAACTTATGAACAATTATTTGAAAATACCGATAATATATTTGATTAGTTATTTGCTAGTTTTTACAATTATATTAATTATAATATTTTTGATTAATTTAATCAAATACTTGTATAGAATATGTTGTTAATCATATTCTTTTTTATTTTCCTCCTTTCATAATTTTTTCATATTTTATTTTTCCTAATTCAAGTTCTATTGACTTTGTTCCTTTGTATATGTATATTCTATTTTTGTTTATTTCATTCCATAAATCAAATTGTTTTTGTATTTGTTCTTCTATATTTTCTACTCTATAATTTTGATATATATAATCTATTAATTTTAATGAATCTTTTGCTCTATCTTTTCTTGTATCTGCGCCCAGTACTACAATTATTAAGTCCATATTCTTTCTTTTTACAGCTGTTACTAAGCATCTACCAGCATTATTTGTAAATCCTGTTTTTACTCCATATACGCCTTCTATATTTCCTAAAAGTAGTTCATTTGTGTTTTTTAATTCTTTTGAATATCCATTTATATTAATAGTTGCATATTGCGTTTTTACTATTTGAGCGAATTTATTATTTTTCAAAGCATAATCTGCTATTTGTGCTAATTCATACGCTGTTGTATAGTGCTTAGGATCATCTAACCCATGAGGTGTTACAAAGTTTGTATTTTTTAATCCAAGTTCATGTGCTTTATTGTTCATAAGTTTTGCAAATTCTTCTTTGCTGCCTGCTATATATTCTGCTAGTGCAACTGCTGCATCATTTCCTGACCTCATTAATAAACCGTATAGTAATCCTTCTACTGTAATTTTATCATCTTTTTTTAGTCCTAGTCTTGATCCTCCTGTTCCTGCAGCTTTTGAATCAATAGTTACTATTTCTGATAAATCTTTACAATTTTCTAGTACTACTATTGCTGTCATTATTTTGGTTGTTGATGCCATTGCAGTTTGTTTGTTTTCATCTTTTCCATATATACTTAATCCGTGTATTCCTATCATATACGACATATCTTCTCGAATTTAATTGTAACTTTTCTGTATTTGTACTTGTTTGCAAACTTTCTGTTTGTAACTCTTTTATTACATCTTCAATATTGTTTTCAGTTTCGTTTTCATCATCTGCAAAGCTTATATTAGGGGCAAATAATGTTGTTAAAAGTATTAAACATATCGCTAAAGCTTGAATCTTATATTTTTTCATCATAAAAAATCACCTAACAAATTATATGTTGTTAGATGATTTTTATGATTTTATTTTAATGGTATATTCATGCTATAAGCTTTTGCAGCATCTTCTGTTTTTCCGTTATCAGCATTTTCTTTATTATTGCCATATACTCTTATCAAATTTAAGTTTAATTCTGTTGGTGTTTTTCCATCATCAACATATTTGTCAAATAATAAATAGTATATTTTGCTTGAACCTGGTGCAAGTATTACTTCATTATTGGATAGGTCTAGTGCCTGTCTAGTCTGATCTCCTAGATTTAGTGTTATTTCATTTGCTGTAGCTCCATTTCCTACTAGAATATATCCGTCTGTTTTGTTTTTAATTTCTACCATGTATTCTTCTCTTGTGTAGCTCATATTTTTAGATAATACTTTTACTTTTAAATATTCGTCTTCTCCAACCACATTGCTGAATGTGCTTTTTCCAATATAACCTTGATTTGATATTTTCATCTCACCATTGTCGTTTATTACAGCAATTTTTTCTTGATATGTCTCATACCCTCCTGTTGTGCCTGTTGACATTATATCATCTAATATACGTATGTTATAAATATATGTTGTTCCAACATTTGAATAGTTCTGAATATTATATATTTTCTTTTTTGTATATATTCCATCAACATATTCTTGGAACTCGTCTATGCTTCCGCCATACATATAGTTCTTACAATCATCTGTTAGCAATCTATATGCTTGTTCATATTTTTTGTCATTGCAATAGTTGAAAAAATTATTTATTATGTTTTTTACTTCATCCACCTCGTTTTTAGGTACAGTTGTATCCTTATTTATTACCGGTGTGTCTTGTGTTAATGTATTTTTTAGTGTTACTTCTTTAGGTTTATTTTTTAAATAATTATTTAATAATATTATTCCTATCCATATTACTGCAACTGCTACTATTATGAGCCAATATTTTTGTAGAAAATGTCGTATAGCAGTTATTATTCTGTCACTAAATTTCATTAGCCTTCTCCTTTTCTTATATTATTGATTTACTTCAAATGATATTTTAAAATCATCTATATTGCTTTCTTTTATTACGACTTGTGTTTCATTTGAAACTTGATTATTCGCTATATTAATAAGGTTTACTTTTAATATATATAATTCTCCTTCTCTTTCAATATCATTATATTTAACACTCATTTCATTTGAATAATTAGCTTTTGCATATTCAGTAAATGATTCTAGTGTTGGGAAATAATTCTCTTTAAAGCTATCATATAGAAGGTTATAAGCCTTCTCATATTTTTGTGATTCAACAAATGATATATATTCTCCGAAATATGTTTGTATCCTTTGTCTTTCTGTATATGATGCTAATTTTTCTCTTCTATTTTGCTCATCCTGCTTCTCTGTTGTTGGTGTTCTATTATTTAAATCTAATTCTATATTATTAGTAGCTGTTACATTCTTTTCTTCTGATAAATGTGAATTATGCGTTATAAATAAACTTATGTTTAGAGCTATTAAGATAAGAATCGCTATTGCTAATAATATGTTTATAAGTTTTTCTTTTTCGTTCATATCATTTTCCTTTCGTCATTTACTCTGGTTTTGCAAAACTTATTGCAGGTGTCACATTTTCTTTTACTGCATAGTATACTTTTATTGTTATCTCTGTATTGTTTGAATATGTGAATTTTACATTGACACTAACATTATTGTCATCTGCTTTATACGTTGTCATATCTATGACTGATTTAGATAATGTTGCTTTATTTCCGACTAGCCTTATTTGATTAGTTATATTATAAAAGTCATCAGATGAATATATGTTCATATTATTTATTTTTTCTTTATTCAAATCATATAACTGTGCTATTTTATTATTACTTAGTTTTATCGTTGTTCCATATATATTTGGAACTGTTGCATATATAAATTCATAAAAGTTTTTTTCAAGTGGTATTATTTTCTGATTTCCACTATATTTCTTTATGAATTCATCCATGCCATCTGGTACTATAACATTTTCTATTTTTTCTACTGTATTTACATCATTAAATATTCGCATTGTATTACTTATACTGTTTTCTCTGCTCTCGTTTATGTTTTCTTCCTTTATATCTAAAGAATAGTATATCCCTTGTCCAATTAATAAAATTGTTAATATAATTATTATACTTATAAGAACTTTTTTCATATTTTTACCTTCTGTTTTTTATTTTGTAATTTTATTATATCATACTATATAAAAAACAACTAGTCTATTTTTTAATAGATTAGTTGTTTTTATTTTAAAATTCTCTTTCATACGCTGTTGCATACGTTTTTCTTGTTCCAAATAATTTGGCTGTCGAGCCAGTTCCTGCTGCATATTCTCCTGAATCTGTTATTGTTACATTGTATCCTGCTTCTGCATGGCAGAAAAACATTTCCAAACATTCTGTTACATCTGTGCTTTGTGTTAATGTCTCATATACCGGATATTTATATCCATTTCCTTTAGAATAACTTGATTGTAATTCATGTATAAAGAATGCCATTTGTCCTTCAACTGATGAATAGTCTTTTGAATTTTGGTTGCACCAGTTCTGCAAGTTTGTTTTTCTTGAATATGTCCATTGTAATAAACCATATCCTCCATCACTTCTGTTTGTTGCTCCTGGATTAAATCCACTTTCAGCTCTAATGCATCCCATTACAGCACATGCTCCTGCTTTTGTTAGGCCGTTACTTGTTAAATAGCTATATACTTGTTGTTCAGTATTTCCTAATACTCCTAAATCATAGTCTGGGTTATAATATGATGAACTACTGCTACTTCCAGAAGAACTCGAGTCTGAATCAGATCCTGATATAGCATCTGAGCTAGATCCTCCACCTTGTCCAAAGTCGTCTTCTTTAGTTCCTTTATATGATGGATACATATAATCTTCAATATTTTCTACTAATGATTTATCTGTATTGTACATAATTATTTTTATGTCTTCACCTGTTGCTGTCCCTAGTGTATCTCCTCTATTTATTGTACTTCCAGCAGATATATTTGGATTTATTCCTGATATAGTCATTTCCATATCTAAGATTATGTCATAATCAACTGATTTGTAATCACTTCCAAATTCTAATCCTAAGCTTTCTGCTACATCTTGTGATAATGATTTGAATTTTAATTTTATTTTACCATCTTCTATGCTTTCGACTGTTGCATCTCCTGGTGCAATTATTTCATCTCCAGCATTGAATGCTTTTCCATTTCTTAATATTAAACCATAGTTATTTACGTCTTTTTCTATTCCTTCTGTATTTGCTTCTTCTTTGTTGGTTAAATTAGCTGGTTTTACATCTTTTACTGGCCATAATAGTACTTGTGTTAATGGTTTCATAAAATCTTCTTTAGAAAAATAATTTAATTTTACTAATAAGTCTCTAAAGTTTCTATATACTGTTTCAGCTTCTTCTGTATGTGTGTTTTCTAATATTGAGAATGCATTATAAGCATCTGTGTATGATTTATTTCCGTCTTCATCTCCTGTTGCAAATGTTACTGGTTGCTTTTCTACAAAAATCTCATCATTGCTATTAGGATCTACTGCTGTATATGTTTCTCCTAAAAATGTAAATTCTGATCCTGCTCCATTTTCTTCTACCGCTTTTGCGTTTGCTATTTTAAATGCTGTGTCTCTAGTTCCGTCATATCTATAATATTTTCCATCAAAGCTGTATGATACTCCATTAAATGTTCCACTTCCACCTTTAAATAATGCTACTATTGCTTCATTTGGTCCGTCTGCTTCTGGTTCTGTTAATTGATAATATACTCCGCTTGATCCATCATTTGCTCTAAATGTTGTATCTAATATTAAGCTTCCTTCTGGTAAACTTGCTAATGCTTTGCCTTCTTCTGGCGTATAACTAATTTTCTTTTTTGCTCTTTTAGCTTGGCCATAACTAAATGTTATTGTGTCATAATACCAATGGTTAGTTACACTTGAAATTCTAGGTAGATATGTATCATTTTTCTTTTTTCCTGCTAAAATCAAACTTATAAGTTCTTCTAGTTGAGCAGGGTTTAATCCCTCAAATCCTGTGCCATTAAAATCTGCCTGTATAGCATCTGCATCTGCTGTTATATCTCTTACTCTAACTCTTTTTCCTTCTTTTGTTTGTATTGTACGTTTTCTTTTTGTGGTTGTACTACTACTTTCATTGGTATTGTTTGTATTATTTGTATTAGCTGCTACCTGTCCCTCACTAGGCTTTATTGATGAATCTGATTCACCATGAACTTGTATCTCTACTTCTTCTGTTTTTGTTATATTAAATACACTATATTCTTGTCCTAATACGGCTTTCTCAACATTTGCAAGGTTAAATCCTTTATATTTGTTATGATTTCCTGTTACATCTATTGAGCAACCTTCATACATTCCAAAATAGCTATCAATAATAAGACCAATATTATTTTTTATTGTTTCATACGCTTGTTCTAACTTACCTGCATCTTCAAATCTTTTTATTTCAGTATCATTTAGTCCATATACTGTTTTTAAATATAGTTTTAATATGTCGTTTTGATTTTTTTCTTCTCCGTTTTCGTTTGTATAAATTACTTTGTATGTTGCTTTTACTGCTTGCAAATCAATATTTACTTTTGTATTAAAGCAATCTTCTACTGCAAAGTCATACGCTAAGTCTGGCATCATTGTTGATAAATGTAATGATAAGAATAATTCAAGTGGTTTTCCATATCTAGCTGTCCAGTTTGACATATCAAAATAATATGTGTCTTTTATTGACCAAGCAAATATCTGCATTCTAGTGTATTCCATCTTTAATCTTCTATTTGTTCTATCAATTCCAATTTTTAATCCATTTATTGAATGTTGTTGATTTACATTTATAAGTCCTCGTGAATACGCTTTTGCATCACGGCTATCTTCCCCTAATGAATTTATTCCATTCCATATTGATGCGAAGAATCCTTTTACATTCCAATTTGCTAATGTATATGTTGCTTCACTTTGTGCTATGTATGCTTTAAGATAGTCTCTGGAGTCAGCTAATGAAGTAATGGACTTTATTTGTCCATTTGTTACTCCATCCATTTCTTTTCCTTCACTTGTATCATCATATATATACTGTGCATCTCCAAAGCCATATCCTACAATGTCATATCCCATCTTCTGGATTCTTTCTGCTAATGCCAGTTGATCTTCGTCTGTTACTCCTGGACTTATTGTATCCCCTGTAAAGAATCCACTTACATTCGTCCATATTTTATTGCTATATTCTTTTATATTTTCAATAAATAGTCCTGGCATTTTCCCTATAAAAAATACTAATCCTATAATTAAAAATACTAATAATATTATACCAATTATAATTAATATCGGAACAGCGTGTGCAGCTAAAAATTTTATAACAGCTTGACCTTTCTTGCTTTTTGCTGCATCAGCAATTTTTTTGCCTTTTTCTATTGTTTTATCTGCTTTTTCTGCCACTGTTGGTTTATTTTCTTTTTTGTTTCTTTCTTCTTGTCCTACCGTGCTTAGATTGCTATCGTCATTTTCATTATCATTCAAACTGCACACACCTCCCTTCTTTTATTATAATTATGGATTTGGGTTATTGTTATGTCTTCGTGCTCTTTGTTGTGCTGCTAAATCAGCAAATCTTTGTCCTGCCGCCTTTGTAAATCTTCTTCTAATGCTTCTTGGTACTTCACCAATTGATCCTGATTGTACACCTGCAACATTGCTTTCTACTTTTGATATTGCATCATCATCTGCAAGTCCCATTTGATCTTTGTAAAAATCTTTCATTTTTAATGCTGCTTCATAATAACTTTGTTCATATGCTTCTGGATCCACATCACCATTTAGCATATCTTTTGTATGTTGACGTACCCATGATGCTGGTCTTCCTGCATATATGTCTTGTCCATTTGCATCAACAAGGTCATTGTATTCTCTTGCAAATTCGTTTTGTGCATCTTCTTCTGCCTCTTGGCTCATTTTCTGTTCTATACTACTTCTTCCAGTTTGGAATCCTGTTATTGCTGCTGATAAGTTACCTGTTGCAGCTCCTGCTGCAGTAAAGAATAATTCTTTTGGTAATTTTCTCATTTCATTTAACCCTGTCTTTGCTGCATTACGTACAAATCCTCCAACTACGCTTCCAACCGCTCCACGAATCGTTGGATTTTGTCGATTTGGGTTCGGATTTGGGTTCGGATTTGGGTTTGGGTTTGGGTTTGGATTTGGGTTTGGGTTTGGGTTTGGATTTGGGTTTGGATTTGGGTTTGGGTTTGGGTTTGGATTTGGGTTTGGATTTGGATTTGGATTTGGATTTTGGTTTGCTTGACGTGGTTGTCTTCTTCCTCCCGTATTGTTTGATCCTCCCTTTGCCTTACTTCCTGCTGCCTTTCCAACTAGTCCAACTGCTGATGACACAATAGCTGCTTGTGCTATTGTATTTGCCACACTCTTTGATTCGAAGTGGAATATATGTTTAACTAGATCTTCTGCTTGATATAAGAATAATATCATTACTATACATATAATTGCTTCGCCCAAATTTGTTGAATTCTTTGCTAGTGCATTTACCGATGTTTGTACTAGTGCAAGATAAATTATGCACTGGAATGGTTGTAATAATATATTGTATATAAATTCTTTTAACCATGTATTTAATGCTTGTGATTTTCCGTCTCCCATTCTATCTATTGAATATGTAACTGTAATTATTGGTGATATCATTATTAAAAATGCTATTGTTACCATACGTTTTACATATGTAATAAAGAACATAAAAGTCATTACACATAACATAAAATAGATAAATGTAAGTGATAATTGTTTTATAAATGATATACTTTTTAACGCTTCTTCAAATATCTCATCTAATACTGATGTAGCTCCATTTGATGTTATTGAATTATCTCTAACTGTTCTTAGTAAATCAACCATTGAATTATTTAAGTTTATTATAAAAATCATTATATAATGTAATACAAATAATAATGCTAAACTTACTAACCAATCTACTAACATTTGTTTATATTTTGCTTTATCTTCTGCTACTGTTGAAATTGCCATTCTAATTCCAACATATACAGCCATTATTGCTAATATAACTATTGCTAGATTTCTTATTGATACATACCATGCTGCAATATTTTCTCTTAAATCATTTATAACTGCTACATTATATCCATTTTCTGCTGTTTCAAAGAAGTTTATTCCTAACAGCGGAATATCATTAAATAATACTTTATCTATTGACATTCCTGAAACAACACCTTCAGTTCCATTTATAGCTAGTGAAATTATTGACATCATTACTCTTGCAATTAATAGAGGTATTACTTGAAATATTTTAAATACAACTCCAGCTGCCCCATCAAGCAACCATCCAATTGATCCTGCAACTGCATCTCCTGCACTTGTGCCACCTTTGGCCTCAATTTGTGCTAAAGTGTATGTACTTTCTATTTCATTATTTTCAAATGTCTCTGCATTTACTTGCTGGGTACTTATTGCTAATATTATGATTGTCATTATTATCAATATTTTTTTTAGTTTTTGTTTTATCATTTCTCACCTCTTGTTATAGGTTTCTTAAAAATTTATTTGAGTGGCTGTAATTTGTGTCAGCTAGGTCTTCTAGCTTATCTATCTTAGTATCTAATTCAAACATCTTATTAGTTGTTTTTCTAAATTCTTCTTTTATCATAGAATCTACGCCACTTCTTTGAATACTTTTTCTTATATCATCATTTGAAAATGTTATTTCATTATCTTGTGTGCCGCCAAAATTCATATTTTGTTGTGCTCTCTTTTTGCGTTTTTGATTTATTTGTAAAATTGATGATTTTGCTCTGCTTGTAATATTTTCTTTAGCACTTTGGCTAAGTTTCATATTGTCTCCAATTTTATCAACTACTTCTTCTATTATACCATCAATTGAAGATTTATCAAGTTTATCTATATTATTTTTCTCTATGTAGTCTTCTATTATTTCGTCTATTCTTGATGAACTAGCTTCGACTAAAAGTACTGATGCTGTTTCTTTATATTCTCCTATGTCTTTTAAGTTAACTGTAGGACTTGATTTTATTGTATTTAACTCTTGCTTAATTTCTTCTTCTTGTTCATTTATTTGATTTAAATTGTCAATTGCATTGTATAGCTTATCTCTCTTTTTAATATACTTCTTCTTTTCTTCATCTCTTGCGTATCTTGTATCAGCCATTGTTACTTTTCTCCATACTTTTGTTGGTATAGATTTAGCACCTTTTATTGGCTTTCTTGAGTAGTCTTTCTTTGAAGGTATTTTTCTCATTGTATTTATTCCTGAAGTTAGCATTGCCATTCCAGCTGTTGTATTTACTACTGTTAATGGTACTGCTAAGAAAATACTTCCCATTCCAGTTGCTGTTGTTTTTATAATTTTAAAGTTACTTGTGTATTTTTTCTTTTTTAATGATGCTTGTTTCTTTTTTAATTTCTTTGCTTTTATTCCTAATGTTCCTTTTTTTCTTGATAGTCTTCTTATTTTTAATGAATATTCTGCTGATTTTAACATATCATTCTTTACTTTTATTATTGGATTTTTTGTATTTGGATTTCCTTTTAATGATACGATAAAATCTTCTATTGATCTGTCAGTATTATTTTGAAATTCTGTTACATCTTTCTTAATATTAGGATTATACTTTGTTAAATCTTTATATGCATTTTTCCCTGTATTAACTGCAAATTCTCCTACTCCTTTTGCTGCTCCTATAGTTCCTTTTGCAAGTTGTAATGCAAATATGCCTCCTGCAAGTTCTTTCTTTATGTCTTTGAAATTTTGTATCTTTGCAGCATCTTGCATTAACTTTGATTTGTTGAAGTTAAATATGTTTCTAAAGATTTCGTCTGCACTTAGCATAAAATTCATAAATACTAATGATAATACATATCCCATTATTGATTGTTGTGATAAAGATAATACTGTACTTATAAATACTGTATATACAAGTGCATGTACTGACTGTAAAAATACATTCATTGTGAAGTCTGTTAGCCAGCTAGTAAAAGATGATCCTTTCTTTCCACTTGCACTATCTATTGCATATTTTGCTCCTATAAATGGTGCTATTACAACTAGTAATAATACTGTAAACATTCTTTTTGTATATACCCATAAGAATCTAAACCATGTCATCCATAATACAATATATATAATAAATGAACCAATTCCAACTCCTGCACGTATATCTAATGCTCTTGTTTTTATTGTGTCATACATTGAGTTTTCTCCATATCCATTTATAACATTTGCATTTATTGATGTTTCTGAGATTAGTTGTACTAAGTCACTATTAAGAGTTAGTACTATGTACATTAAATAATGAACTATCATTACTATTATTAGAGCTTTTAGCCAACCTATAATAAGTCTTTTATAATTGGCTTTTCTTTCAGCAATTGTTGACATTGCTAATCTAATTCCTATGTATACTAGAATTATTGCTAATGCTACTATTACTAAATTTCTAAATGATACATACCATGTCGCTACAACATTTCTTATCTTATATATTATGCTTCCTTCTGATATGCTTTCTCCTCCTGCTTTGTCTGAGAAGAAATTTACATCTAGTATTGGTACTCTATTAAATACGATATCTTCTATTGTATAAATCTTTGATTTATTTGTGTCATTTATCTCATGTCCAACAAAATATTTTGCAAACATATTTGCTGCTTCGTTTATTAATGTTGATCTTGATGAGTCAAAATTGTGATTATCTGAATAGTCTAACCATTTTTTATTTGTTGATGGTGAATTTTCAAAAGCCTGCTTTGTTCCTGAAACAGTTTCGGGACTTAATGGTCCTGTTCCATCTGTATCAGCACTATCATAAGCAATTAATAATGGTCCTGAAAATGATGATATATTAGAGTTTGGAGTACTTGATTCCATCTCACTTCTAAAGCTTGAACCTGGAGTAAAATCAAAACTTCCTCTACTTAAGAAATCACAAGCATTTGATCCTTCTCCATTAGCTGGTGCCCATAAAGCTAATGCTTTTGCTTTATTTGAATTTATTGTTGCAAGTCTTCCTCCCATACTATGTCCAGTGATTCCAATTTCTCCATCTGCAATATTGTAATTACTCTTCATGTAATTGATTGCACTTGATATATCTGAGTTCATATTTCCTATTGTATAATATTGACTTGCTTCTGTACTATCTCCGCAACCAGGAAAGTCAAGTGTTATTGCTGCGATTCCATTTTCCGCAAGTTTCTTTCCTAATGTTATAAATGCGTCTCCGTCACCTCTTCTATTTCCTGTATATCCATGGCACATTACTACTAATGCCATTGGAGCTGTTTTACCTTGAGGTGTTATTTCTGTTACCTGTATTTGCGACCCTCTCGCTGACATCGTTGTTGTATTTTTTACTTTTGCTGTATAGGTTTTGTCATCTTTCAGTTCATCGCTTACAGCCTGTACATTATTGAAAAGAAGAATAGAATTCATAGCTAATAATATGCACATTAATATTGCAATTCTTTTTAGTACTTTTTTCATTCTATTCTCCTTTCTATATTGTTATTTTTAGTTTACTATATGTAATACATTGTTTACTGTATCTTGGATTACTTCAAGCCATCCCATAATTGATGCTCTTATTAAGAATGTTAATCCTCCGACTAAGTAATTTAATATACCTCCTATTGAGTTAAATAACCATCTAAATCCATCTATTTCTTGGTGTTTATATGTAACATCTGATGGCATTCCTTGATATTTAAATAAATTAGCGATTACATCTAAATCAACTGCCTGCCCATTATCATCGTCATCATCGCTATCTCCATTCTGATCATCACCACCATCTGGAACGAATATTCCTCCATCTATAGGTGAAAAATTTACTCCATCTACTGATACTAGTCTCGCTGCACTTGTATAGCTTGCCCAGCCTGATTCACTTGCTATTGAGCGTATTTTTACTGCATTTCCAGATGTATCGTAATTATCTCTTCCTCCATTTGAGTCTATACAATCAACAATTTGCCCATCTGCAACCATTATAGCAACATGTGATGATGCAATTAATATATCTCCTGGTTGTGCATTTGATATACTAACTGAGGAAAAGTGCGACGTGTCTTTTACTCCACTTGGTGTTACAAATCCTCCTGCTCCACTTGCAGCTGGTGCATAATCTATTCCAAGTGATTGGTGAAGTGCAAAATTAACAAATCCTACACAATCATATTTATATGAGTTTTGCGGATATCCTCCATTATATGTAGCAGCTCTTGCAGATTGGTATCCAGCTTTACAATGATATATACTTTTTTGTGCTTCTCCTGAATTTACAAAATTAACTGCCCAATTTACGATCTGTTGCCTTGCTGATTCTACTGTTACTTGTGTATCGTCTGTTGCATATATTTTTTTAGGAGTATATATTGATATTAAACTTATTATTATTGATATGCATATTATCTTTTTTGCTATGTTTTTTCTCATATACTCCTCCTTTTACTTAATTTACGTCAATTTCTTTGTTATCATAATATAATTTGTTGTTTTCATATTTTGTTATATTAAATTCATCATTACCTGTTACTAATTCTGATAACTGCATCTTTTGAGCATTGTATGCATATATTCCTTTATTTTTTATACCATATATAAATGTTACTTCGTCAAAACTTACTATATTAGTTAAATTATTTACAGTTATTGCCGAGTCTATATTTTCTTTATCTCTTGAGTAAAAATTATATTCATTATCATTCTTTTGTACAGTGTATGTATCGGTTTGTATTATCCAATTGTTATCATACGGATTTCGCAATATTTCGTCTGATGTCTTTCTTCTTATTTCAGATTCAAATACCAGATTAGTATCAAATTTTGTGTATACATTTTGAGGTATTTTCTTTTCATTTTTTATTGTGTCTATTGAAACATCATTTGTGACTTGTCCTGCAAAGTTACTATATAATGTTATTCCATTATTTTTACTAGCTCCAATTGTCACTGTAAATCCTCTTAATGGATATATGATGTTTATATAATTTTCTGTTTTGTAAAAAGTTTCATAATCAGAATATAAGTCTGTTAATTTGTTTATAAATGTATTTGATTCTCCTGTTGTATTTAAGTTTGTTACTAAATTTGCGAATTTACTACTTTCTGTTTCATTGTATTGTTCAAGAGGATATACTGAAATTTCTTTATCAGTTATGAATATGTAACAATTATTTGTTTTGTAGCCATATATTTTTTCACTTACATCTGAGTATGTAGGTGTTCCGTACATTGCCTCTATATCATTTATATTTGATGATGTTGTAATTCCCTCAGCTATTTCATTTTGATATTTTGTTGTAAAAACTATGTTATAAATTCTACTACCTATTTTTCTTATCTTATATCCATTTTCATAATAGATTTCATAATTATTTGATGTAGACTGTTTATTTCCTAGTCTAACATTGTTGTATATCCAATTTTGATTTATTATATTGTTCAATAAACTTGATTTAATCGTTATATTGGTTATTGATTCTTTTTTTTCATTTTCTATCTGATAGCTTGTTTTTATATGCTCCCAGTATTTTGAATCTCCATTTATTGTATAAGTAGTTATCTGATTATTTTCAACTTTTATTTTTATTATTAAATTTTTATTTTCGTCTATAATTCTAAAATCTTCTGGAGCTAGTTTTCCTGCTATATGACTTATTAATATTTCATATATATTTCTATTTGTTGTACCATCTTCAT
>ERZ772881.2122-NODE-2122-length-15128-cov-17.331586_pt1 | contig 15128 bp, 13 predicted proteins | sample MGYA00580581_ERZ772881 | MGnify/ENA primary metagenome ERZ772881 (study PRJEB29015, sample SAMEA2737668) | human gut metagenome | biome: human gut; feature: human-associated habitat; material: faeces | place: China | collected 2012 ...
CCACAAGGGATAGACGTGCAAACGTCGCAAGGGGTGCAGCCCCTTGTACGGAACGAAGTGACGCAAAACAGCCCGGACATTCAGGTGTCCGGGCTAAGCTCCGCAGGACGCACATACTCTCGTCAGGAGAGTATAAAAGTGTGCCCTTTGTTCCAAAGGGATTCTTCCGGCTCCCGCTCCCTCGATGCATTTTTCAAATGCTTCTGTGCGTTAATACTTCTATTCTATTTAATACTGCGGCTCTTTGAACACGATGCCGTTTCGCTCAGAGATTTTCAGTAGGATTACAGCAAGGACAAGCACCGCACCCTCGGCAATACCGTAGGTGTACCAGATGATGCTCTCGCCTACCAGTGCGGGCAGTCCCCGTATGATGAGCGTATTAAAGACCAGCGCACGGCAGATGTTGAGCGGGATCGCATAGCCGGAACGCTTGGTGGAGTACAGATACGCCGAGATCATCGTGTTCAGTCCGACCACGACAAGTGCCCACGCATATTGCGGCAGATAGTACAGCGTGTATTCCAGTGTTTCGTCATCCGCACCGAACAGACTGCAAATCGGTCTGCCAAAGAAAATGCACAATCCCACGATCACGATGCTGCCCACGAAGCTGATCAGCATACCGCTGCGAAAGTACCACTTCATGTCTTTTTCTTCCTTCGCGCCGTAGGTCTGCCCGAACAGGGGCTGCAAGCCTTCGGCTGCTCCCGCGAAAACAGAGATTGCCAGAGATGCGACATAGGAAATGACGGCAAAGGCGTTCACACCTACTTCGCCAAGATGGGCAACGATGACGGTATTCAGGCAGATTGTGGTGACGGGAGTCGCAAACTGCGCGATCATCTCCGGCAGGCCGAAGAAAATGATCTGACCGAACATTCCCATCTGCGGCTTGTAAGGACGAATGCGCAGATCATCTTTGTGCAGGATGAAGTGCATGGCAACGACGAGCCAGCTCACGGTCTGAGAAATGCCTGTGGCGATTGCTGCGCCCATAATGCCCATCTGCATTGGGAACACAAACAGCCAGTCCAGGAAGATGTTCAGGACTGTGCTGATGACCGTTGCAACAGCGACCAGTGCGGGCGAACCGTCATTGCGGCAGAAGAACTGAAAGTTGACGGAAAGTGCAGAGGGGATCGCAAACAGTTCCCACCAGAATACCGTCCACAATGGTGAACAGGAAAATACAGGCGTTGGACAAGATAGACGGAATAACATACTTGAGCAGTGCTTTTCTTCTTAAACTGGACATGGTCTCCTCCTGTTATTTTGCACCGAACCAACCGCTCACATAAGCGGTCAATCCGGGAATGAGTGCTTTGATTTCTTTTCCGCTGGTGTTGATACAAAGGTGATAATTCTCCTTGCTGCCCCAACGGCTGCTGGCAAGCATCGCTCTGTGAGAAGCTCTGTTTCTGTCGATTTCCTTCATTTTGCGCACAAGCTGGTCAGGCGACAGCTTTTCGGATTTTTCCGAGCGTTCGAGGCAGCGGGCAGCTTTCGATTCCTGATCGGCATACACAAAGATGTTCAAAGGATGATGTTCCTTCAAAATCAAATCTGCACACCGCCCGACGATCACACAATCGCCCTGTGCCGCCAGTTCTTCGATCAGCTTTTTCTGCTCTACCAGAATTTGAACAGACTGATGCCCGATGTAGTTGGGCGCGATGATATGCTTGCCGATGGTCGACGGATTCTTAATTTCTGCGTTTCTCGCTGAAACGAACAATGCCACGGGTTCTCCATCAAACCGAACACGCCTTGAAATCACAAGGTTTTTTACCTTATGCCCATTACCGTCCAAAACACCGCGAAAATCATCCAATAACTTTGGAATTTGCTTTCCTTCGAAATCAATATCGCAACACAGGCGATATTCACCATGTCGGTCTATCTTAAGGAAATCATCTATGAGGACAGTGTGCTGGGCCGTATCACGGCAGAACAGTTCCAGCTGCTCTCTGCCAGTTACACCGATGAACAGGCAAAACTGACAGAAGCCCTTCCGCGGCGAGAAACAGAGATCCAACGGCTGAAAGATACGGTAAGCAACACGGTAGCGTTCCTCGACAAAGCGAAGCGGTACACGGATATTCAAGCGCTGACACCGGAGCTGCTGCGGCTCTTCATCCAGAAGATCGTGGTGCATGAAAAGGAAGTAAAATGGTCCAAACACGCACCACAGACGGTGGAAATTCACTACGCCGACATTGGCTGCATGGAAAACGGACAAACGGCCGAACCGGAACAGCACAAAGATATCCCAATGGTATCCTGAACCATTCCCAGCTATACGCCAATTATAAAACCCGACTGGTGCCTGAAGCACCAGCCGGGTATCCCCCGCCGCCATTGTTACCCCTGTCAGGGGGCAGCAAATGGTGCAGCGTCCGGACACTGACACCTGCCAGCTTGCTGACTTCGTGAATGCTCATCATGGCAATCCCTCCTCCGTGTGAGTTTAGCATACACTATGACGTTACGGGAGAGTCAAGAGGCAAGTAGGATGTTTTGAAATATCTGCGATGGAAATTTTGTATTGTCATGTCAATGATGTACCCGAGACGCTAGTGTGACTGACCTCAAAAAGGTAAGAAAGCTCATAAATTAGATCATATACAAAGGAAGTGAAAATGCCTCTTGACAAGCCAGAAGACATTCCTTATAATTACATTTGTACACGAGAAAAGTAAAAAGCGCATTGATTCGGTATATATATGTTGTTTAGCGATTTGTATATAACCAAATAATGCTGTATTTTTCAACGGTTCTCTTGTATATGTCAGGAGAGCCGTTTTATTTTGTTTCAAGGCAGGAGGGATTCCCGTGGATACGGCATTTATGCGAAAAACATTCGCTCTGATTGCAAAAGGATTGATTGAAAAAGAACAGCTTCTGCAAGCGGAACCGACAAGGTATCCCTACAGCAAAGCTATGCAGCATGGAATCAATATGTTTTTAGCTGCAAGTCAATGGGCAGGGAGTCAAGTCGCTATCAAGTATCCCGACGAATCCTCTTTCCTTGCGCATTTTATCACCAGACCTATTGAGGAGTGGCTCGATACATGGGAATCGGAAGTTGTCGAGCAACTGCATCTTCAGGAAGAGCCTTTTTATGCTTATGACGCCTTTGCGTATCAAAAAGCCAGTAACGCATATGTCCCCAGCTCGGATTGCTATGAGTTCTTGGAAACGCAGGATAGTGACATCATGAATGGAACAGACGAGCGTGTTCTTTATGAAAAAATAATTACTTTAAGTCAAGAAGATTATTGTAGAGTCAGAAGATATATAATCGAGCATCCGATTATCACACTCGAGGATAGGCGCACCATGTCTCTTGAGTTGGCCGATGATCCGATGGCCAGAGACGCCTTCCAGTTTGCCTACGAGGGAATTACGGAGGAAAGTTACCGCTGTCCTCAATGCGGATGGACGATGATGCATGGAAAGTATGGATACAGCTGTCACTCAACTCATTGCACAGATACCCTCCCCGAACTCACGGATGATATGAAGCTGGACATTTCGGCCGGCGATCTCTATCGGTTAAAGAAAGGTGTCATGCGGTATTTTGCTGCGCCGGGAAAGCTTGAACTTGAAATTGCGGCGTTTTGTGAGAAAAAGAAGCTTCGTTGGGCATTGTGGCCGCAGATGGATCGCTATGATGTGGAAATCCAGTTCTCGGACGGGGATGTTTGGGCAATTGACGCAAAGGCATATCGAAATCCCATCGCGCTCCGTGCGAAAATTCAAAATGATGGTGGATTCCCTTCCGGGGACTATGCACGCGGTTATTTTGTGATTCCCAACGAATACACGGTCAATCAGCGAAACTATACCGCAATTATCAACCGCGTACTGACGGATCAAAAGAATGTAGAGTGTGTGACTCTGAGAGCGTTGAAAACTGCAATTGCGAAGAAGGAGGCGATGCGCAGTGGTGAATAAGGCCAAAGACGGATGGTACGCTCCGCTTGCGGCACAATTTCAAGGCATGGATGAGCCTATGCCGCTTGCCAGATTTGCAGCGATTGAAGCAGTTCTACATTTACTTGCTCTGAATGCACCTGCCGCCGATCCAGTAAAAGCCTATCTTTTATTTGCCCAATATCAGCTTATTGGCACAACGGCGTGTACAAATATGGAACACACTTTGCAGCAGGCCCGGCACGCATTGGGTTACTATCGTTCTCAAAAATACTGGCAGGATGATTTGCGAGCATATCAGGATTCAAAATATGATGCGGTTCGCGCTTTTTCGTTTGAGAAATCGGAGGGATGTCATTCGTTTTCCAAAGTAGAGGGGGAATATCCCTATCCGTATGAGCAGCGCCAAGGGGAGTGGAAGCGGTTTTGGCCGGAGGGGCTTGAAGAAGCTAAGCCGCCTGCTTATGCCGGAGCCGGGACATATCGCTATCCGTATTTGAATTTGGAAAACGGGGAAACCGAAACTGTTTCGGTCAGATTCGACAGGGACTGTACCGCACCTGTTCCACCGAGAGTTTCTGAAAAGGGACGCAGAAAAGCAATTTCCGTCACCTTGGACGAACTGCTGAATACCGCAAAGGAAATGGCCGAGATGCATCCCGGTGATCCGTGCTATGCGATTTTAACGACCAATGTTCTCAAGCAGATCAAAGAGGCTTCCGTCAGTACATGTACGGAACTCACAATTCTTGAGGTCATCAATATCGTTGGCATGGTTGGCGCAGGCAAATCCACGCTGATCAAGGTGTTGGCATTTTGGTGTTATAAAAATGGATGTCGGATGACGATTGTTGTTGACACAGTAGCCGAAGTCATGAACCTGCAGAAATATTTATCAGCCTTTGGCGTTACGGCAAGCCCGTTGATTGGACGCAGCGAAAGGCTGAAATATATCAATCAGGTTGCGCAGCCCTATGAGACCTGTTTGTCGGCAGACTTTTCTCAATACTTAACGCCGTTATGTTTGGTTGATGGGATGGATGCGCAGCATAGCGAAGCAGTCGCTTTCGGCAAAGAGCCATGCTACACCCTGAAAAAAGGAAACAAGAATCACCTGTGTCCGTATTTTCATCAGTGCCTGGGAACCCGGATGCTCCGTGAATGCTATACTGCTTCCGTTGTTATCACAACAGTTGCCGGCTTTGCGGCATCTCGGATAGGAGCGCAGCGGGAAACCTTCTTAGAACTGGTAATGCGCGACTTTGATGTGGTTGTCTTCGATGAAAGCGACAGAGTTCAAAAAACGCTGGATCACTTTTTTATGCCGGAAACGAGCTTTAATAGCTATATCCGTGAATGCGCTGAAGATTGCAGTGCCTATATGCGGCTAAGCAGCAAACGCAGAGAGGAAAATTTGGCCGAACAGCGATACGATGAAATGCAGCGCCAGAGCGTGACAGTCCTAAGTTGTCTCGTAAAATCTCTGCACCATGAATTAGGTGCATGGAAGAAAATTGCGTACGGAGATCCTTTCTCAGCCCTTACCCTCTTAGAGGATATGTGCCGGGATGAGACAGAATATAGAATTCCGTATGCTGTCTATCAAGTCATTTACGATTTAATAGACATACAGGATGAAGACGGCATTCGGCAGAGTACGCTATGGGCTGTTCTTGAGAGTTCCTGCAAGAGTACCGATGAAACTTTTTTTAACCAAATGTATCATGTTTGGCTGAATGAAATGGGCGATAATTTTCCGCGGCCTAAGAAGGATAAAGTAAAACAAATTCAAGATGCTCGCATCAAGCTTATTTTGCGGCTCATTTATTTTGATCACTTTATTCGGAACCTCAGTGATGCGTATGAGGCCAGCCATGAAACCTCTTATGGTCAAAATGAACTATTCGGATTTCTGCAAACGCGTTTTCGGCAGCAGCAGTATTTCCTTCCCTCTGCGCTGTGTGGCAATCTGTTTGGCCTGAAAAAGACAGATGACGAAGACATTATTCTGTTCCGCCAGTTTGCATTTGGACGAAGTCTGATGAAAGATCTTCCATATTTGCGCACTGACGCACAGGGCAATTCTGCGGGACCCCATGTGATCATGCTGTCCGGTTCCAGCTGGGCGGAGGGCTCCTATGAGTACCACATCAATCGACCAGTGAACTATATCCTGGAAGCGGATGGTGAGAAACGCGCATTTTTAGAAAAAACTCGTTTCTTTGAATCCGGTTTTCCTGAGCGTATTTCCGGCGCGTCAGACGATCAACGTATGCTGCAGCTTCGGTCTGCAACCGAAAGGACAGTCGATCTGATTGTTAGAGAATATGAAAGAAAAGCCGGGAAAATCCTATTGGTTGTCAACAGCTACGTGCAGGCGCAGGAAGTACAGTGCACACTGGAGACGGCCCTGCGGAAGGTCAAATGCTCTGCACAGGTTTGCCGGATGATCTCTGATGCTGTCAGCAGCGAGAACGTTCAGGGAACGGTGCGCCGGGGAGAGGTCAGCCGGTTTGCAAAGATGAAAGAGGAGATTCTGATTGCACCTGCTATGGCAATCGAGCGTGGACACAACATTGTCGATGAGTATGGCCACTCTGCCCTTTGCGCAGTGTTTTTCATGGTACGACCGATGGCTGTGCCTGATGATATCCAGCAAAAGGGCAGCAAGCTCAATGGATTTGTGGAGTCCCACTGTCATCGGGCTCCCCAAGAATCTCTGTTCGCATACAATGCGCGCGTCCGCCAATTTGCGGCACAGCAGTGGGCAAAGATGAGCAAAAGCAAATCGTTTGGCCTAGCTGAGTTGGACGCTGAAGATCGGAAAGATGTGGTTGCAACATTGTTTGTTTTAATCCTGCAGATCTTTGGCCGGTTGGCGCGTGTAACAGATGTGACTAAGCCGGAACCACATGTTTATTTTATTGACGGCGCATTTCGCGGCCGTGAAGAAAAACAGGGTGACTTTGACTGTCTCTCCGAGCTGGGCCGATACTTAGACACGTTGATGACCTGCAAAGACAGCGCTGAAATTGCCAAAACGCTGTATGCTCCATTTTATAAAGCCTATCGAAAGGACATTCCATATGAATCATAAAATCTATCCGTTGGCATATAAACTGTCTCCCAATCAAACCTGCACTTTATACTATTTGGGATTTCCCGCATCATGGAAAGCGACCTTGCTGAACATCGCGCGGAAGACAAATCCAAAGTTCAAGGATGAGTATGGACTTCCAACAAATGCGCTGAAGAAGCTGGTCGACAGTTGGATGGAAGGTATCATCGCTTTAGCCCCGTTAAAAAAGGACAGCCATGATGAGCGTTGGCTTACATCCTGCTATGAATACTCTGAGAAGAATATTCAGGCATTGTGCAGCATTATTAAGACTTGGGTAAAGGCTACTTACGTCACGTCTTCAAGAGTGAATCCCATAGTCAAAAAACTCGCAAAAGAATTTTGTGATACGATGAATTGGGAAGAATTTGCGGCAGGTCAATCCACAGATCAAGTTTGTCTTACACTTGAAAACGGGACGGTTTGTGAAACTGCTTATCAGGCGATTCCGCTTCTGGCAATCAACCGTCTGTTGGGAAAAGAGATCACCCTGAACGGACAAACACTGCACCTTTGCTATGCCGCTAAGAATCAGCTGGTCAGCGATCCAATCACAGATATGAAAAGTCACCATCAGTACTCTTTTGTATTTGATTTATCTGTGCAGACAACTCCTCCGGAAAGAAAAGCGCTGCTGTTGTGCCAGATGAGCATTCGCCGCTGGATTCCTGATAGCTACAATAAAGAACGGACTCCGTTTTTGAAAAATGCAGTCAATTCTCATATAAAGGTTTCAGAGAATAAATATTGCCAAGTTCCCATTGTCTATGATTCCATTGCCAAACAGCCCATATGGAAAGAACAGGACAAAGAGTGCTACAATATTTGGAGCTACGCGCAATTACCATCGGCGGAAGCTATTGTAAAAAATCCCACGGCATATGCAGAAACAATTCTTCTTCCCTACAAAAACGGCATGGCCGGCTTTGTAGCTTCCAAAATCGGAACGGGTGTGTCTGTCGTTGACAAGGCATCACTGCACCGTTCGGTGTTTACGCTGCTCGGTAATATGATTTGTGAGCAGCCCGAAGCGGAACGGGTCATGCTGCGAGGGCATAAGCTCAAAAAATATAGTTCCCCGCAGGAATATGCGGATTCTGAAGATTTCCGGAACTGGGTCAGGCAATGCGCCGCGACAGACCAAATTATATTCGAGCTGTATGGTCTATGGAAAGATGATTCACAGCAAAGACTGCTGAAACAGATTCAGGCCAAAATTGAACGGGATTTTGGCGATGAAAAGGATACATCCAGTTTGAAAGTGCGGTATGTGTGTAAAGAAGTCGGCAGTCTTGCGGATAGTATGCCAGACGATAAGCGGCAAACGCAGATTACGCGATGCGGCGAAATCGCCGAACTATTAGGCGATACCGACGCAGTAACGGCTTGTATTTTCGTTTTGCCCGGGCAAGAGAACTATGTTGTCGGCGATCCGAAATCCGTCCTTCGCAATGCGTTTGCCAAAACGGGACGAGTTGTACAGTTTGTTACCCCTGAGGAAGATGCCAGCCAGAACAAAATTGAAAATGCTGTATATGATCTCTATCGACAGCTGGGTGTTGTGACCCTGCTGGATCCTAAACGGGACCAGCCTGATTTGACGCATACGCCTTGTGTGGGGATGCATTTGTGTACGCAAGTTCAGGGGATCTCAAATAAAGCTCGTTTTCTTCCGCTTTACATTACGGTTGATTTGATAGAGGGAAAGACACGGGTCCATTGTGACGCGTTCTCAAACCAGACGGTTTCTTATCGGGAAGCGTGCCTCGAGATGGCGCAGCTTTTCTGGAAAAGCGATTTGGAACAGCGTTGTGTTGCGGCAAGCCGCACCCCTGCGAAGCAAAAACTCATAGAGTTGAAAAATCGATACAATACACCGGAAAACAGAGTATTGGTTTTGGTCCAATCCGATGGAAATACGCGGGCGGTATGGGGCGGTATCTCCGACAAGGAGATCGGTGAATATGATAAAGCAAAAGCGTATTATCCGACTCAGGTAAATGTCGGGATGCCGCAAAGTCCGTACTTACTCTCCTTGGCGAATTCAGGCGTGCGAATCATCCGGATCAGGAGCAATCAAGAAGTTCCAGATTATTTCACGGAGTTGCGTGTAAAAGTTTCTGACGAAAATTCGCAGCGTTCCTCTACATCGGGTATTTTTAAATATGAGGATGTGTACTGGGGCATTCATACGAAACCAAATGATAATCGTTATACACGGAGCTTTAGAGAATCTAAGATCAATTGCCCCAGGCATTCATTTGCAGAAAAGGACATGATTGAGCTGTATCCGCTGCAGCTTCAGCCGGATGATGATGCAGCAAGCTGGATCTTCTATACCAATGCGTTGAGAGATATTCCGATTCAGTCCAATCGGTCGACGGTTCTACCGTTGCCTCTTCATCTGGCAAAGGGTCTTGAAGAATATCTTTTCAACGCATAATGTAGATAATACTAATAGGCACCACTAATCTACACAAATGTATTGTTTTCTTGCTGTTCTTTACCGAATGTGCTATCATTATAAACAAAGTTGTCATGCGGTGGAATACGCCTTGGCAGTAAGGTCGCGATACAATTATGGTATTGAATACGAATAAAGTTGAATTAGACAATCAAAAAACAGGTGAACCGGTTTGAGGAGATCAACATGGGAAAAGAGCTGTTCAAGAATATCCCCAGCAAAGTTGGAGATTTGGTCAATGATGTTCGCACCGGCCGTATTGGTCTGCCTGACCTTCAGCGCCCATTTGTTTGGAAAGATAACAAAGTTCGTGAACTTTTTGACTCCTTGCTCAAAGGATATCCTATTGGCTACATTATGCTGTGGGAGTCTCCGGTTGATTACGAAAGCAAAAAGAGTACAATCGGTGATAACTCAAAGACTTACGAGGACCCCAAAGAACTTGTTATTGACGGTCAGCAGCGACTGACCGCCCTTGTTGCGGCTATGTTTGCTGTTAAGGTGAAAGACAAGAACTTTGTGGATCGCGAGATCAAAATCTCCTATAATCCACTGACTTGTGAATTTGCTGTATGGTCTCAAGCATACGAAAAGGACACCGAGTGGATCAGCCGAATCAGTGATGTATTTCTCGCAAAAGAGGATAACTCTATCAGCTCTTTGCGGCGCCGTTTTATAAAAGAAGCCAACGAAAGCCGTGGTAAGAAAGGTCTTCCATTGCTGACAGACGAGGAAGAAGATAAAATTGAGGACAATATCAATACGCTTTTAAATCTCACGGACTATTCACTGCCCACATTGGAAATCAGTTATACTGCAGATGAAGAAGATGTCGCAGATATTTTTGTCCGTGTTAACTCTGGCGGGCAGAAGTTGACAGAGAATAACTTCATCCAGACGCTGATCTCCGTTTACGAAAATGAAACCAGTGATACGATCAATACATTTGCGGCAGCATCCAGAATCCCAGCCGCGAACACTTCTTATAATACACTTTTGGCAATTGAACCGTCGCATTTAATCCGCATGGCTGTTGGCGTTGGTTTCAGGCGAGCGCGACTGAGATATGCGTATATGCTCTTGCGAGGCAAAAATCTGGAGACCGGTAAATTCTCCACGGAAGAGCGGCATGAAAATCTTCAGACTTTCAAGAAAGCTTTGGACAAAGTCATGAATCTAAACAATTGGCATGGCTTTATCAATATCTTAGCCGAAGCTGGATATATCAGCGACAAACTGATTGCGTCCTCCAACGCAGTCGTCTTCAGTTATGTCCTTTATCTGATTGCCAAGTATGACTACAAGTTGAATGCCACGCAGCTCAAAAAGTGCATTAGCAAGTGGTTCTTTATGAGCACTATTACATATTTCTACACCGGTTCAACGGAGTCCGAAGTAGAGAAGCAATTTGCGGATCTACGAGATATTCATACCGCAGCAGAATTTGTGGCTTATATCGATCGCGTGATTGAAACTCACTTTACAGATGACTATTTCAATCTGACACTCCCAAATGAACTGAACAGTGCAGCAGCTATTTCTCCTGCGTGGTATGGGTATGTCGCGGCTCAGATCGTGCTGAATACGCCGATGTTATTCAGCAACACCCCAGTGTCAAAATATTTCATTTTGGGGTCTAGCGGCACGAAGAACGCAATTGACAAACACCACATCTTTCCGAAGAATTATTTGACCGGTATTGGCGTTGACAATGATCGTGATCGGAATCAAATCGCGAATTTTACCTATCTCGACTATGCCACAAACATCGAAATCTCAGATAAGTCGCCACAGGACTATGTTGCATATTACCGTCAAAAGCTGGGCGAAGAAGGGTATCGCAAAACCTGCAAGGAACACGCCCTGCCTGATAATTTCGAGAGTATGGAATATATGGAATTTCTGCGTCAGCGCAGGATCCTGATGGCACAAACTGTTCGCAAGGCATATCAGAGATTATGTACATGATATCAGCTGTTCTTCTGCGCTGACTAGGATATAGAAATGATGAGAAGCACACGCTATCGGTTTAAACAGTTGCGGCTGTTGCCTATGTTGTAGGGATTAACCGTCAAGGTATTTCTATAGAAATATTACCAATACAATGCTACAGCAGAAGATATGCAAAAGTGCTTACTCATAGTTCAGATAGAGCAAAGAACAATGTTGGATATTTTGACGCAAGTGAATTTGAATATAAGAAATTCATTTGGAAGCCTGAAGTTTCATTTCTAAAAAGGAAATTTTGTGACTTAAGCAGTCTGCGTTGTGCATCAAGGGAAGGGGCCCGACTTCCGCAAAACTGTGAGCAAGCAGGCAACGCGCAATATAATAAAGAAATCCATTTCGGAGAAGCATGCCATCCCACTGCTACGACCCCGGATGTAAGTGTAGAAAGAGCAAAAATTAGAAAAGTGATAAAGAGGAATTAGTATGCCGAGAATTATCAGGAATGCAATCAGATGCGAAAAGTGCGGAGATATTATTGAGAGCAAAACCATTCATGATTTCAAATGTTGCAGTTGCGGGGCGTGCGCCGTGGATGGTGGTCACAACTATCTTCGCAGGTGCGGCAATCTCGGAGATTGGGAAGAACTATCCGAAGTTGAAAAAACGGCGGACAATGGCACTTTGGTTTGATTCCAGATGAGATGAGCGGTTTGCGGTACCAGAATGACGCGCATCATCGAGTATTTCATTGTGCAGAAGAAGTATGACATCGCCGAGATCAGAGTTTATCAGGAGCGTGAAGAATGAAAATCATACTCAGCCGAAAAGGATTTGACTCTGCAAATGGCGGCATCGTCAGCCCAATTTTTGAAGATGGGGCAATGATCTCATTTCCAATTCCGAGCAATGACGTCGATACATACGATTCTCTTTACTACAATGGGGTTCGGTATTCTCAAATATTGCATGACCTGAGATATAAGGGTGGGGATCACTGCCATGTCGATCCTGATTTGGATTCAGAGCGGCGGGTGAAAAATATCGACGGATGGTTTCCAGCGTTTGGGCAGCGAAATGCAGCAGCTACATATTTAAAAAACATTGGTGTTGCACAGGGGGATATCTTCCTGTTTTTTGGGAACTTCCACTTTGTAAGGTACAAAGACGGCGCATATAGATACATGCGAGATTGCGGTGATTTTTATCGTGGAAAAGATATTCAAGTTATCTGGGGATATCTTCAGGTAGGTGAGATTATCTCTGAACCGAAAAAGCAGAAGAAGATATGGTGGCATCCGCATTCATCCGCTGACCGGATCGGCAACGCAACAAACGTGATTTTCAAAGCATCAGAGAGGCTTTCTTTGGATGAAAGCAAGCCCGGCGCAGGTGTGCTGCGTTTTGATAAAAAGCGGGTATTGACGTTGGAGGGCGCTACAAAGGCAACTTGGACGATGAATGAAGTATATGATGAAAACCACATATATGGAAAGAGAAAGAATAATGCCAGAAATCCAGATAGAGGTTTGTACTACGCAGGTATTTGGCAAGAGCTCGGTTTGAAAGAATCCGATGCCTGTACGGAATGGGCAAGAGATATACTAAAGTAAATCAGAGTTTGTGAGGACAGAATATGCAGCTTCGAAAATATCAGCCTTCCGACTGCGCGCAGATGGCGGAATTATTTCACCAGACTGTTCACAGTGTGAACGCGAAGGATTATACGTAAGAGCAACTGGATGCGTGGGCGAGTGGCGAAGTGGATTTGAAAGCGTGGGATGCGTCTTTCCGTGCGCACAAAAGAATCATTGCAGTAAAAAATGGCGAAATTGTTGGTTTTGGGGACATGGATGAGACTGGTTATCTGGACAGGCTGTATGTCCACAAAGATTATCAGGGGCAAGGCGTTGCATCTGCGATCTGCGACGAATTGGAGCGCTTTGCAGCCGGAAAGACGATCACAACGCACGCCTCCATTACGGCAAAGCCTTTTTTCCTGCATCGCGGATACCGCGTCGTGCGCAAGCAGGAAGTGATCCGGCGCGGCGTTGCGCTCACGAATCTTGTGATGGAAAAGCGGTCAGAACGGACAAGATGATGAATATTCCGAACCCAAACGAGGTCTTTCCGAATGAATACAAAACCTCCTGCTTCATCAAGAACGTCGTCACCGCGCCGAATATCTCGGTTGGCGACTACACCTATTATGACGACGCGGTCGATCCGACCGGGTTCGAGCGGAACAATGTGCTGTTCAACTACCAGGAGTTCGGTGATCATCTTGTGATCGGCAAGTTCTGTCAGATCGCGTCCGGCACGAAGTTCATCATGAGCCCGGCGAACCACCGCATCAGCAGCGCCACGACGTACCCCTTTAACGTCTTCGGCGGCGCTTGGACAGAAAACACGCCGCCGCATATGGTGCAGCTTCCGCGCAAGGGCGACACGATCATCGGCAGCGACGTGTGGATCGGGCGCGAGAGCATCATCATGCCCGGTGTGAAGATCGGCGACGGCGCGATCATCGCTGCCTATTCTGTGGTGGTGAAGGACGTCCCGGCGTACACCGTTTACGGCTGGAACCCGGCAAGGTTCATCAAGGAGCGATTTGACGCGGAACTGAAAGACCTGCTGCTGCGCTATCAGTGGTGGAATCTGGAGCCGGAAAAGCTGGTGGAAATTCTGCCGCTGCTCTGCGATCCGGATTTGGAAAAACTCCGTCACTTTCTTCGGGAGCAGTACAGATTGACAAAACGGAGGACGGCTGACTGTCCTCCGTCAATTTCTCTGCGCCTGCCGTGTCCAGAGCATCTGAATCTCCGCTTCGTTCGTATCCCCGTCGATGCCTTCCGACTGCACGACGAATTTCTCACGCCGGTAAAACGCAAGTGCCCGCTCGTTTTTCTGGTAGACACTCAGCGTCAAGCACGGTTTGCGCAACTTTGCATACTCCAGCAGCGCTTTTCCAATGCCCTTGGAACGCGCGGATTTTGCAACGAAAATCCCCTCGATGTGGTTCTCCGTCAGACCGATGAAGCCGTCGATTTGCCGGGGGGCCTCGTTTTCGTGGACATAGAGCTCCGCCTGCGGGAGCATATCGCGCACCATCTCAAAATGCGCTTCCCAAAAGCTCGCCGGGATAAACGCATGGGCGTCCAGATTGCTGTGCAGCCAGATCTGCATGACCGCGTCCAAATCCCGGCTTTCAAATTTTCGTATCATCTGCTTACTTCCTGTTTGCTGCTTTCCTGCGAGGTTTCGGCTTGGTCAACTCATAACTCACGTCCAACAGCAGCTCGATCGTTTCTGCGGGCACGCTGCCGTCCAGCGAGGCGGTCATCCAGTTTGCTTTGTTCATGTGGTACGCCGGAAAAATGCCAGTCTCGCCGCGCAGGGATGCAATCAAAATCGGATTGCACTTGAAATTGACGATATCGAGCTTTTCCGTTCCTGCAAGCCCCAGCTTGTCCCGCGGCACTTCCATGACCAGCGCAAACCACTTCCGGTTGCCTGCATGACGGAACACGGCGGCGCGCGGTGTATCTGCCCAAGGATAATCCGGTAGGGTAGCGTAGTGATTCCGGATGTATGCTTCTAATTCCTCACGATTCATTGCAGACCTCACAGCGCCTCAAAGTGATACCTCGGCTGACCGAC
>ERZ772881.2131-NODE-2131-length-15082-cov-17.291608_pt1 | contig 15082 bp, 8 predicted proteins | sample MGYA00580581_ERZ772881 | MGnify/ENA primary metagenome ERZ772881 (study PRJEB29015, sample SAMEA2737668) | human gut metagenome | biome: human gut; feature: human-associated habitat; material: faeces | place: China | collected 2012 ...
ATGAAGTGGTTGTGATCGGTTATGGTACGCAGCGAAAGGGTGATGTGACCAGTGCTATTTCAAGTGTAAAATCAGAAAGTTTTGTGAAGGGGGCGGTAACCGATGCAGGCCAGCTGATACAAGGTAAGGTAGCAGGGCTGAATATTTCTTTACCTTCAGGAGATCCTACCGGCAACACACAAATTATGCTACGTGGTATTTCATCTTTAAAAGGTGGAACTTCACCATTAGTATTAGTTGACGGAGTGCCAGGAAGTCTGAATACAGTAGCCCCTGAAGATGTTGAGTCCATCGATGTATTAAAAGACGGTTCGGCTACTGCCATTTATGGTACACGTGGTACAAATGGCGTAATTATTATTACAACCAAACAAAGTCGTAAAGAAATGGCTCCCACCATTGATTATAATGGATATGTTTCTGTATCAAACATTTTAAACAGACCTGATTTCATGGATGCTGATGACCTTCGTCAGAAATGGAATGAAGGATATACTTTCAACGGAGCTAACTTGAAAGATTTCGGAGCCAATACCGATTGGCTGGGTGAACTGACCCGCACAGCTGTTTCTCATTCACACAACTTATCCTTAAGAGGTGGTAGTAAAAATACCAATTATACAGCCTCCATCAACTATACCAACCGGCAAGGTACTTTTATAAAGACTGACTTTGAAGCTATAAACGGTCGTATGGACATCACTCACTCTATGTATGACAATAAATTGACAGCCAATGTCAGTACATTCGTCAGCCAACATACCATGCCTCGCAGTTGGAATACATACGCTTATCGACAGGCTTTGATTCACAATCCTACAGAACCTGTAAAAGATGAGAACGGTGACTGGTTTGAGCGCGACTTGTATTTTTATGATAATCCTGTAAGTTATATCCGCGAAACAATTGGTGAAATGAAACGTAAAAACATCCGTTTCAATGGTAGCCTGACTTTCCGCCCTATTGAATCTTTGACCTTGAAAGCCATGTATGCCCGCCGGAGTACGACTTCTACCGATGGATATTACCAAACCAAGAAACATGTATCTACAACCAAGAGTGGCCGTAACGGCTATGCATATCGTTATGATTCTGATTTTGATAATAATCTGATAGAATTGACGGCCAACTTTCAGAAAGCATTCGGCAAGCACAATGTCAGTGTATTGATAGGTTATAACTATGAAGACAACACCAACTCTAACCTGTCCATGTCCAACTACGATTTTCCTACCGATGCTTATTCTTACAACAAAATGGAAGCAGGTATGGCCTTGAAACGTGGTGAAGCTTCCATGACCAGTTATAAAAATTCTGATAAATTAATCGGATTATTCACCCGTGTCAGTTACAATTTCAATGACCGCTACTTATTGATGGCTTCTTTGCGTCATGAAGGCTCTTCCAAGTTCGGTAAAGATCATAAGTGGGGTAATTTCCCCGGCATCTCTTTAGGATGGAGAATTAACAGAGAGAATTTTATGAAAAATGTGAATTGGATGGATAACCTGAAACTTCGCGTGGGATACGGTGTGACCGGAATCAATGTAGCCGACCCGTACACATCACTCTCAAGTTTGAATTATAATGGCGCTTTCCTGTACAATGGAACATGGGTCAAAGCATTGGAAACAATCCGTAACAACAACGCTGACCTGCGTTGGGAAAAGAAACACGAATTCAATGTAGGTCTGGATTGGGATGTCCTAGGAGGACGATTGGGTGGAACCGTTGACTACTATATACGTAGAACAAAAGATGCTCTTTGGGACTACGAGGTTCCTGTTCCGCCTTATATGTATCCAACCATGCTAGCCAATGCATCGGAAATGGAAAATAAAGGACTTGAAATTCTAATTCGTGCTACGCCTATCCAGACAGAAAAATTCACTTGGAATACCAATGTGTCCTATTCTACTAATTCAAACAAGGTCGTTGCACTATCCAGCGAGAAATTCTCGATGGACCAAGATTATTTCTATACAGGGTATACCGGAGAACCCATTCAAACCACTACCCATATCGTCCAAGTAGGCAAGCCTATAGGTACTTTCTATGGTTTGAAATCGGTTGATATTACAGATGACGGACTATGGTTGGTAGAAAACAAAAAAGGTGAACATGTTTTAGCCGAGGAAACCGATGCCACTGACTGGCAAGTATTAGGTAATGGTATTCCTAAACATTATCTGAACTGGAACAATACCTTCAATTTCTTTAATTTCGATTTAAGTATAAATATGCGTGGTGCTTTCGGCTTCCAGATTTTGAATTACCAACGTATGTATTATGAAAATGCAAAACCTGAAATCCAGTACAACCGCCTGAATTCTGCTTTTGACAAAGTATATGGCAAAACCCAATTGAAAGATGACCAACGCTATGTCAGCTATTACGTAGAGGACGGTGATTACTGGAAAATTGACAATGTGACTTTGGGGTATACCTTCAAACTATCCAAACAGCATATCATCAAAAACCTACGTATCTATGCTTCAGTATTGAATCTAGCTACCATTACCGGTTACAAGGGTATGGATCCGGAAGTACCATTGAGCAGCAACACCTATGGATTATTGGATGCCGGTACTGACAATCGCGACAAGTATCCTACCAATCGCACTTATACTTTTGGAGTTAATCTTACATTCTAAATCTAATTAAACAAAAAAGAACAGTTATGAAACTATTTAAATATGGTGTTTATGCACTCTGTGCATCTGCCATGCTCAGTATAAGCAGTTGCTTTAATTTGGATGAGGAGCCTTATTCTGAAATCATTGAAGAAGACTATGTACCAACCGAAGCCGATGAGATAGCCTTGTTGGCTACCACCTATTCACAATTACGCTTTGTGATGGACTGGTATGGCTTGTTTGACCTACAGGAAGAGTCGGGCGATGTAATTGTCACACCTACCCGCCCTAACGGCTGGGATGACGGAGGTACTTACAAGCAAATGCACAAACACACTTGGGACAACCAGCAAGGACAGCCTCAAAGTATTTGGGACTATTGCTATAAAGGCATAGCCAATGCCAATAAAATATTAAAACGTGCCGATGAAGGTTTTTTCACAGAAAAAAGTAAACCTAAAGTCGTAGCTGAGGTAAAAGGAGTACGTGCGCTTTGGTACTCCATTCTTTGCGATACACATGGAAATATTCCTATACAAACCAGTTTCAGCGAAGAGATTCCGGTTCAATCTACTCGTAAACAAGTTTTTGACTTCATTATCAATGAACTGAAAGAAGTAATGCCCAATTTGCCTACTGAAGTCAATAAATCCACTTATGGCAGACTCACTCAATGGGGAGCCAAATGCTTGATGGCACGTATGTATCTGAATGCTGGGGTCTATACAGGAACTCCAATGTGGAACGAATGTCTGGAACAATGTAACGATATCATTAACAGCGGTTTATTTAGTTTGGAAACAAACTACACAGATATCTTCAAAACAGAAAACTCCGGATGTGTGGAAACGATCTTTGCCATTCCTTATGATGAAGTTTATAATGAAGGTGACAACAATGGTCCTGTTTTTGGAGCCCACATGAAATTTCTGTCTTCAAACAGTCGTAAGGTCTTCAATATGCAAACCACCCCATGGGGAGGTTCAGCAGCAAACCCTCAGTTCATTAACAGCTATGATCCTGATGATATGCGGTTAAAATATACATGGCTGCAAGGTGAACAGTACAGCCCGGACGGAGTACTGATCACCACTTTCCCCAATAAGTTACCCAGCATTTACAAAACAGACACAGATGACGGTTATCGGGTAGGAAAATACGAAATTAAGGTAGGAGCTAAAAGCCTTCTAAGCAATGACTTCCCTTATTTCCGTTATACCGAAGTATTGCTGATGAAAGCAGAATGTCTGCTCCGCTTAGGACAAAACGAAATCGAAGCAGCCCATCTCGTGTCACAGATCCGTGAGCGTGCATTCCGTGAATCGGCTCATCCGGAAAAAGCAACGGTTGATGCAGCTTGGTTGAAAGGCGACACACACATTAACTATGGTACGCTTGACGAAAAAGGTCAAATTGATGATGCGGGTAATACAGAAGTCGTAGAATTAGGCGGACTTTATGATGAATGGGGATGGGAATTTGCAGCCGAGGCCCGTCGACGTACGGATATGATTCGCTTTGGAACCTATCAGAAGAAAAGTTGGTTTAATCATACTCCGACTGCCAATGACTTGAATGGCAACTCTATCCTGTTCCCGATTCATTTAGATCATCTTAATACAAACCCTAATTTACAGCAAAATCCAGGTTATGCCGGTAAATAAGAAATAATGTGATAGAAAGCAACCTTCTTTCTTCTCAATAGTTGCTAATTATTTAAACAAATATTTATTTTCCAGCCCGGTTTAAGTTATTAGAACCGGGCTTTATATTCCCATCTCTTATAAAATCATTACTTAAAATATGCTCATGGAAATGAACAGATATTTATCTTTTACTCTCTTTACAGGATTATCCCTATTGACAACAATACCCATTGAGGCGTATACACTAAATCCTAATAAAACAGCAACATTCACCTTGCAGACAAATGTTATCGAAGTACGAAGCATAACTTCTGTACAACCCATCGTGGTCTATTGTCCTGTGGGAACTGTTCCCCAATTACCTTATCAAGTATGGGTGACTTATTCAGACGGACAAGGTGAATACCGTCAAACTAAATGGTCCAATTCCGCTTTATCCACAGAACAATCGGAGGCTGACGATAAAGTTTATCCCATTGGAAGCCAATACACAATAAACGGATTCATTATAGGAGACGATACTACAGAAAACGGATATCCTATCACTGCTAAAATAGAGGTGGTAGACACTAAAAATACAATTTTCCCCAAGCTAATAGCCCATACTATCCCCTTAAACAATGTAAAGATTAACGGCAACAATCGCCTGACCTCCAATCGTGATCTTGCCATTAAAGAGATTATCAGTTGGGATGTAAGCCAACAGCTATATAATTATCGCGACACTTATGGCCTGAGTACCGAAGGATATACCCGGTCTGACGGATGGGACTCACCTGAAACTAAATTAAAAGGACATGGTTCCGGACACTATATGTCCGCACTGGCCCTTGCCTATGCCGCTGCAACAAATCCTTCGCATAAAGAAATTTTACGCCGTAACATCACCCGAATGGTGAATGAACTGCGCGAATGTCAGGAGCGTACATTCGTATGGAGCGAAGAATTAGGAAGGTATCTCGAAGCCCGTGATTTTGCCCCTGAAGAAGAATTGAAAAAGATGAAAGGTACATGGGAAGCTTTTGATGAACATAAAACAAAATGGGCTACTTATGGCTATGGTTATCTAAATGCGATCCCCCCACACCATCCCGCACTGATAGAGATGTATCGTGCATATAACAATTCGGACTGGGTATGGGCTCCCTATTACTCCATTCACAAACAGTTAGCGGGTCTGATAGATATTGCAACTTATATGGATGATAAAAGCATTGCCGACAAAGCATTGCTCATAGCCAAAGATATGGGTCTGTGGGTATGGAATAGAATGCACTACCGCACTTATGTAAAAAAAGACGGAACACAAGAAGAACGCAGGACACATCCCGGCAATCGTTATGAAATGTGGAACATGTACATTGCAGGTGAAGTGGGAGGTATGGGAGAATCTTTAGCACGTCTTTCAGAAATGGTCAGCGCCCCTGAAGAGAAGGCGCGTCTGATAGAAGCATCCAATTGTTTTGATAGTCCGGCCTTTTACGAACCGCTTTCAAAGAATATTGATGATATACGTAACAGACACGCCAATCAGCATATCCCTATGATCATCGGTGCACTGAGAAGTTATTTAAGTAACAATGATACATTTTATTATCATGTATCCCATAATTTCTGGAATTTAATACAAGGACGTTATCGTTATTCTACCGGCGGTGTGGGTAATGGCGAAATGTTCAGACAGCCCTATACCCAAATAGTAAGTATGGTCATGAATGGCGTATCTGAAGGAGAGAGTCACTCAAATCCACATATCAATGAAACTTGTTGTGCATATAACTTGCTAAAATTAACAAAAGACCTCAACTGTTTTAATCCGGACGATGCCCGTTACATGGATTATTACGAACGGACACTTTACAACCAAATAATCGGCTCATTACACCCTGAACACTATCAGACTACTTATCAATATGCCGTAGGACTAAATGCATCGAAACCATGGGGCAACGAAACTCCACAATCTACCTGCTGCGGAGGTACGGGATCTGAAAATCATGTAAAATATCAGGAAGCAACCTACTTTGTTTCAGACAATACATTGTGGGTAGCCCTTTATATGCCTACCACACTCCATTGGGAAGAGAAAAATATCACTTTACAACAGGAATGTTTGTGGCCAGCAAAAAGCTCCACAATTAAAGTTACTGCCGGAGAAGCCCGATTTGCCATGAAACTGCGAGTACCTTATTGGGCCACCGACGGCTTTGATGTAAAACTAAATGGAATCTCTATTGCTACTCATTATCAGCCTTGTTCATACGCGGTAATACCTACCCGGCAATGGAAAGAAAATGATATAGTAGAAATTACAATGCCATTCACCAAACATATAGACTATGGTCCCGACAAGCTACCAACCGAAATAGCAAGTAAAGACGGACACCAACTTGAAACAGCCTGGGTAGGTACATTAATGTATGGACCGTTTGCCATGACAGCTACCGATATCACTAATTGGACGGAAGCAACACTCAATATAGACTCACGTCTTGCCAGTATTACCGTTGTTGAACCTAACGGTCTGCAAACCGGTACTACAGGAAATTTATATACACTAATGCAAGGTGGACGAACTTTCCAACCAGATTATTATCGCCATGACCATACAACTCATTACTTCCGCATCAATCATATTAAAGATCCTACTGTAGAACTGAAAATGGCTCTGTCGGCAAAATTACGAGAAACTACGGCATTTAGTAAAAGCCATTACACAAAAGCAAGTTTCGCCAAACTAACAACCGCTATACAAGAGGGAGAGAAACTAATGAAAATATCTCCTCTGACAGAAACTACCATTTCTACTTGTGTAGACAATATTGACAAGGCCATAGAATCATTAGTCGCCTCCCGATTAGATAAGAGCAATCTTGAAGCCAGTATCCATATAGCTAAAAAATGTAATCCGGACCTTTATACTACTGATAGTTTTAAAACATTGCAAGCTACTCTTGAAAGCGCCCATGAAGTAATGGATAACATTGATTTACAAATCGTTATTGATAAACAAACTTTATCACTACAAGATGCCACCGCTTCTTTGGTACTGGCAAATAATGTAGATAAAACAGAATTAAAGGAGTTACTTAATATAGCTATGGAACGCCAAACAAACCAAGAAAAATGGAATGCTCTCGCAGTCAAGGTTCCTGAATTTGCTCCTTGGGCTCATTTCGGGTTTACCCGTTTGAAACGTACATTGGAACATGCCCAAAATGTATATTTTAATAAGGATAAAAACTACTCCCAAGGAGAAGTCAATGCCATAGTAGCTAGTTTGAATACCGTCATCAATACAATGAGACCGGGTAACTTACCCGAAATGGAAGATTTAAGACCTTTATCTGCTCTATTAAGGCGCGTAGGCACCATAGACGATTCTACAGATCCGACATTAAAAGACGCTGTTGCATTCACTGAAATGGTCATAAAATACGTAGCAGACGGCAGTGGCACACATGATATGATAGAAACAGCTATCAGCCGCTTAAAATCTGCAGCAGGATTATGATAAGCTAGCTTTTAGAGAATGTCTGAAAAGGTCTATTGAAAGATTCATCTGGAATCCTCACTTTTTCTTCGAATTTTCTCTTTTCTTTCTCAGAAAAATAGTAATCTTGCATAAGATTTAGAAAATAAGAAGAAAATACTATGAAAAGACTAGTCCTATTGCTATTGAACTTACTGATGCCGATGATTCTGTTTGCAGCGTCCAATGACCTCTGTTTCCGTCATTTTTCTGTAGAAGACGGACTATCATCCAATTCGGTACGTGCTTTAATGCAAGATAAATACGGTTTTCTATGGATAGGAACGGATGAAGGACTGAACCGCTATGACGGCACTACTGTAAAACTCTATAGACTGAAAGATAGGGGAGCTAATGAAGCTATTTCATCTTTATACAGCACCCTCAACAAAATATGGATAGGTACAGACGAAGGCATATATATCTATGATTACGAAACAGAAGATATAATGCCTTTTGTACTGGCCACCTCCAAAAATATCCATATTGAAACAAATACGAACCATATTGTCGAAGATAAAGACAAAAACCTATGGTTCACTACGGTAGGACAAGGAATATTCAAATACAACACTATCACCAACCACTTGGAGCAATACGAATTTAAAAACGCAAATGGTTTAATGGCAAGTGTACTGGTGGATAGTGAAAACCAAATATGGGCCATTACCAATTGGGGAAACTCAGGTCTTTTCAAACTGAATAAAGCAGAAAATAAATTCGAGACTTTTCCGCTCTCCTATGAAAGCGGAAAGCATGACTCAAACGCATTGGTCATGTTGGAAGACTCGGAACATACACTGTGGTTAGGAACCTGGGAGTGTGGTTTGCAAAAAATCGATAAATACAGCGGAAAGGCCACTACTTATCTGCATCCCACAGACGGAAAAGGTGCCACCCATATTCATTCTATCATGGAATATGCCCCTCACCAGCTACTCATAGGCTCGGATGACGGGCTTCTGTTATTCAATACCATTACAGAGGAATATCAATTGTTTACAGAAGATGAAACAAACCCACATTCATTGTCCAACCGTTTTGTTTATCCTATTATAAAAGATCATGAAGGTGGAATATGGATCGGAACTTACTATGGAGGAGTAAATTATATTTCACCCAATACTGGACAATTCGAAAGTTTTGTCCACTCACGTTTCTCCAATTCTGTTAACGGAACAGTCATCGGACGGTTCTGCGAAGACTCTAACGGAGATGTGTGGATCGCTTCGGATGACGGAGGGTTAAACCGCTTTTCTCCCAAAAATAGAAAATTTTCCCATTATTTGCCCTTAGAGGGAAAAAACAGTCTGTCCTATCACAATGTACATGCACTTTGTATGGACGATGATAATTTATGGATCGGTACTTATACTGGAGGGGTAAACGTATTAAATCTGCAAACGGGAACTTTTAAAACATATTCTGCCTATCAGGATAATCCCGCCTCACTGGACGGAACCAGTTCTTATGCCATATTCAAAGACAGAAAAGAGAGAATATGGATCACCTCCATGTCCGGAGTAAATCTATATAACCGGGAAAAAGATAATTTCACCCGAATTAAAGACTTGGACGCACTGACCATTGACATTGACCAGGATACCAAAGGAAATCTCTGGTTCTCCACCCAAGGCAAGGGATTATTTAAATACCATCCAGAAAAACAGATATGGAAGAACTATATACATGACCATAAAAATCCGAACTCACTGGCAAACAACCAAGTGAACTGCGTACTGATTGACACAAACGGAGAGATGTGGGTGGGAACCATGAACGGGCTCTGCAAATACAATGCGGAAGAAGATGCATTCGAAACTTTACCTCTTGAAATTCCCAGTCACAATATATGCAGCATCATCGAAGACCAACGCACATTGTGGCTCACCACCACCAAAGGGCTAGTGCGCTACACCCCTGGAGAAGGTTGCCGAGTATTTACTAAAAGCGACGGACTGCAAAGTGAACAATTCCTACCTAATGCTGCCTTAAAAGCATCGGATGGAAAAATCTATATCGGCTCAGTAAACGGATTCAATGCTTTCTACCCTCATCAGATTAAGACAAATGTGATGCTTCCTCCAGTAATCATTACAGAACTGGAAATAGATAATAAGGAAATCCAAACTGGAAACAAACTGCTTCCAAAATCTCTCAACCAGTTGGAAGAACTGGAGCTATCCTATAAAGAAAATGCATTCAGCTTGCTTTATGCCTCTTTAAGCTATTGCACCCCCAATAAAAACAAATACGCCTATAAACTGGAAGGATTTGACAAAGACTGGAACTATGTAGGCTCCCAAAATAAGGCCACTTACACCAATTTGCCCGCAGGAACCTATCTTTTCAAAGTAAAGGCGACCAATAATGACGGAATATGGAATGAAAAAGGAACCAGTCTGAAAATCACCATCCACCCTCCTTTCTATTGGTCCACCGCTTCCAAACTGCTCTATTTTGTATTGGTTTGCATAGCTTTCGGATTCGTCATCCGCTTCATCATCAAACGGACAGAGAAAAAACATACGGCTGAAATAAACAAACTGAACGCCAACAAGGAAAAAGAAGTACACGAAGCCAAAATCAAGTTCTTCACCATGATAGCCCACGAAATACGCACACCGGTATCCCTTATCATAGGACCTTTGGAGAAAATAATGAAATCTCCCGTGTCCCTGCCGTCTACAGTACGCGACGATCTGAATATTATTGACCGTAACAGCCAGCGTCTGCTGTTCCTGGTAAACCAATTGCTGGATTTCCGGAAAGTGGAACAGGAAGGAATGAAAATGAAGTTTGCTTCCCAAAATATCCACCAACTGCTCAAAGCGGTTTGTGAACGTTTCGAACCTTTCATCGCCCAACATGGAGCACGGCTTACTGTAAAATATCCTGAAGCAGATTTCACGGCTATAGTAGACAGTGAGGCGGTAACCAAACTAGTCAGCAATCTGTTGACCAATGCCAGTAAATACACAAAAGATGAAGTTACTCTTACCTGTATCGTACAGCCGGAACAACATACTTTTATAATCCGAGTGACAGATAACGGCATAGGGATCAGCAAAGAAGAACAAAAGAAGATATTCCATCCGTTCTATCAGGCTATGGATAACAAGCCGGGAACAGGTATCGGCCTCAGCATTGTCAAAAGTATCGTAGAATCACACAATGGCTGTATTGAAGTGGAATCCGAGGTTAACAAAGGATCATCTTTTATCGTAACGTTGCCTATAGAACAAGCACAAGTCCTGCCACAGGATACGGGCACATCACTATTGAACAACCCAGCCATTCCCGAAGGAATCTTGCAAGAGGACCTCTCCGGTTCTCCTATCAAACATAAACCAACCATGCTGATTGTAGATGATAATGAGGAAATGTTGAATTTCCTTTCGAGTAGTCTGGCTGATAAATACAGCATACTTACCGCAGAAGACGGTATAGAAGCACTGAATAAACTGAAAGAAAACGAAGTGACACTCATTGTAAGCGACTGGATGATGCCACGCATGGACGGAGTGGAATTCTGCAAAGCAATAAGGACTAACCAGGCTACCAGTCATATACCCTTCATCCTGCTAACGGCCAAGACAGATACCAACTCCAAGATAGAAGGTATGGATTGTGGTGCAGATGCCTACATAGAGAAACCTTTCTCCATGCAATACTTGGAAGCATGTATCAAGAATCTGGTAGACTTGCGTAATCTGCTGCGTCAGAAATTCTCGAAGATGCCGTTGGTTCCGCTGAACAGCATTGCCAATAATTCTATGGACGACAAGTTCCTTACCCGTATGAATGAAATCATAGAAGAGAATTTCTCCAATCCGGAATTATCCGTAGATTTCCTGACCGAAAAATTGTGTATCAGCCGTTCGGGCCTGTTTGCCAAAATAAAGACATTGGCCAATATCACCCCTAATGAACTGATTCAAGTGGTACGTTTGAAAAAAGCAGCGATCTTGCTGGCAGAAAACAAATATCGCATCAATGAAATCTGTTATATGGTAGGATTCAATAATCCGTCTTATTTCTCCAAATGTTTCCAAAAACAGTTCGGCATGAAACCGGGGGAATTTGTAAACGGGAAAAGAGAAGAATAAAAACCAATCAAAAATCATTTCCTAAAAATAAAAAATCCGGTTTCCCCTTTTCAGAGAAACCGGATCCATGATGAACGAGTGGTTTTATTTCAATCAATAATTATTCTTCTTCACTTCGAAATAAGCTTGCGGATGCAGACATGCAGGACATACTTCAGGAGCTTCCGTACCTACATAAATGTAACCGCAGTTACGGCACTGCCATACAGTTTCTTCCGCTTTCTTGAATACTGTGCCTTCTTCCACATTCTTCAATAAAGCCAGATATCTTTCCTCATGCCCCTTTTCAGCTTCAGCGATTCTGCGATACATAGTGGCGATAGCAGGAAAACCTTCCTGATCGGCCACATCAGCAAAGTGAGGGTAATCAGTAGTCCATTCTTCATTTTCACCGGCAGCGGCAGCTTTCAAATTTTCCATAGTGGTACCAATGATACCTGCAGGATAGCTGGCAGTAATTTCTACCATACCGCCTTCCAACCATTTAAACATACGTTTTGCATGTTCTTTTTCCTGATCGGCTGTTTCTGTAAAAATAGCTGCTATTTGTTCATAACCTTCCTTCTTTGCTGTACTTGCAAAGTAAGTATAACGCATTCTAGCCTGTGATTCACCTGCAAATGAAGTCAGCAAGTTTTTTTCTGTCTGTGTACCTTTTACGCTTTTAGCCATAATTGTTAGTTTTATTAGTTAGTATTATTTGATCATCTGTTGATGACACAAAGATATATATTTTATTTCAAAGTTGTATTCATTGCAATTACGTTTTTATATTTAATTAAACGTTCACTTTATATAAAATAAACAAGAACACCTATATTTGTGTTCACAACAACATTAACATTTTCCATTATGAAAAACATCATCAAATTATTCACTTTTCCCCTCCTTACTATAATAGGATTTAATTCATGTGCGTCCATACCGTTAAAAATCGGAGAGTCTGAAAACAACTCCACTTACACTGTCAGCTATCTGTTTGAACATGACGGTTGCAAGGTATATCGTTTTTACGATAAAGGAAATTACGTTTACTTCACTACGAGAGGAGATGTAACCAGTATCACAAATGATTCTACCGCCCAACGCACCATTACCATCAACAAAACACCCTATGAATAACAAAAATACGAATTTAAATAGAATAATACCTTAATTTATACATTAATTTTATCTACTTTTGCAACTCGTTTAAAATCATAGCATAAAGTAGTTGACAAATGAAAGCATTTGAATTCAAACCGAAGCTCTTCACTACCCTACAGAATTATTCAAAAGAGAGCTTCATGGCCGACCTCATGGCCGGAATTATCGTAGGTATTGTTGCACTTCCACTGGCTATCGCATTTGGTATCGCTTCGGGAGTTTCCCCAGAAAAAGGCATCATCACTGCTATTGTAGCAGGATTTATCATCTCTTTATTAGGAGGAAGCAAAGTACAGATAGGCGGACCTACCGGAGCATTTATCGTAATTATCTATGGAATCATCCAAGAATACGGCATCAGTGGATTAACAGTAGCAACTCTTATGGCAGGAGTACTCCTTATTTTATTAGGTGTATTCAAGCTGGGAGCTGTTATCAAATTCATTCCTTATCCCATTATTGTAGGATTTACCAGTGGTATTGCCGTTACCATCTTTACGACACAGATTGCCGATATCTTCGGACTGAACTTCGGAGGAGAAAAAGTACCGGGAGACTTCATAGGTAAATGGATGATGTATTTCCATCATTTTGATACTGTTAATTGGTGGAACGCCATTGTCAGCATAGTCAGCGTCCTGATTATCGCACTGACTCCCCGGTTCTCAAAAAAGATTCCAGGTTCACTGATTGCCATCATTGTAGTAACCATTGCCGTGTACCTGATGAAAACATATGGCGGAATCACTTGTATCGACACCATTGGCGACCGTTTTACCATTCAGTCACAGCTGCCGGATGCAGTAGTACCCGAATTAAATTGCAAGCACCTTGCCGCACTTGGCACGCCACTCGTCGAGCGTCCACACGAAGGTTTTCTTGTCGCTTGCGTTCTTGTACGCCGCCTTGAGCACCGGCGTAGTTGCCGCCTTGTCGTTTACGGCGATGAGGCCGTCGCAGGGATACTCGAGCGCCCAGCGCGTGCAGGTCTGACCATGGATCATGCGGTCGTCAACACGAATGAAAGAGATAGACATAATTTTTTCCTCCTTATACTTAAATATCGTCGTCCTCGTCACCGCCGAGGGCAAAACGCTTGATCTGATCCTTTGCCTCGCCGGTAAGCTCAGCCTCGAGTTCATCGAGCGGCGTATCCGCATCTGCGAATGCGGCGGTCAGCACGAGCGGCAGGTTCATGCCGCCGATGGCAAGCGTGCGCGCCAGCAGACCCTTTTCGGTGAGCACATCGAGTGCGGTGGTCAGCGGCGAGCCGCCGATGATGTCCGCCGTGAGGATGATCTCGTCCTCGGGGGTGATGTCCTGAACGAGCTCTGCGAAGTTGGCGCGGAAGGTGTCAACGTCCATGCCGTCGAGCAGGCTGGTCGAGCGGATGTCCTCGCGGTCGCTGCCTGCCATCATGCCGAGCGCATTGTGCAGGCCCGGTGCAAAGGTTCCGTGGCTGACTAAAATCAGATATCTCATTTTCCATTCCCTCTTTCCTGTTTGTTGAGCATAGTATACCGAATTTTGCGGACTGTGAAATCTGTATTTTGTCATGACTCGCTTGTGATAATCCTCCTGTTTTTATATGACAAATGTCATGCTGATTATCAAAATATGCAAAGAAAAAGCGCCCTGTCTGTGCATATCACACAAACAGAGCGCCGAGCGCCTGCGTTATCGCATGTTATTCCTGTAAATATTCCTGCACTTCGTGCTGGACGCGCTGAAGCTGCAAAGACAGATTATGCTCGTCCTCCATCGCGGTCTGCACCAGTCCTTCGGTCAGCAGCAGTGCCTGATCATAATTGCGGAAGCGCGGTGCCGCTACCGCCTGCTCCATTACGTCCGAAAGCGTCTCCACGCCGTTCCGGCTCTCGCCGGGCGTGTCCTGCCGGAGGGTCCGGCGGGTCTCGTCCGAGTCGGTCACGCTCCGCAGCGCGGACACGCTGTGCGAGTCCGTGAACAGCATGGACTGATTATCCGCATTGGCGGTCAGCTCGCGCAAAAACT
>ERZ772881.2137-NODE-2137-length-15040-cov-17.450651_pt1 | contig 15040 bp, 7 predicted proteins | sample MGYA00580581_ERZ772881 | MGnify/ENA primary metagenome ERZ772881 (study PRJEB29015, sample SAMEA2737668) | human gut metagenome | biome: human gut; feature: human-associated habitat; material: faeces | place: China | collected 2012 ...
TGAAAATGCTGATATATCTATTGGCAAGGGTGAGCTCATAACGATTATGGGTAACTCGGGTGCTGGCAAGAGTACGCTTCTTAAGCTCCTTCTTGCTATATATGAGCCTGAAAAGGGGACACTTGAGATTAAGACTGAAAAGGAAAGTTATGCACTGACCGAAAAATACCGCAAGATGTTCGCATATGTGCCGCAGGGCAATTTCCTTATGTCCGGCAATGTTACGAGTGCTATAGCTTCTCTTGATGATACCAGTGCTGATGTTGATATGGACAAGGTGAAGGCAGTTGCGCATATTGCATGTGCAGACACATTTGTAGAAAAATTAGAGCATGGATATGACACGCTTATCGGTGAGCGTGGAATGGGTATCTCGGAGGGACAGGCACAGCGTCTTGCTATTGCGAGGGCTTTGTATACGGACGCTCCTGTGTTGCTGCTTGACGAGGCAACTTCGGCTCTTGATGAGCAGATTGAGAAGAAGGTGCTTAAGAATATAAGGGAACTTACGGATAAGACGGTTATTATTGTATCACACAGAAAAGCTGTGCTTGAGGTATGTGACCGCTGCGTGGTATTGGAGGATAAACATTTTGAATAATGGAGAGTATCTTATCGGGCTTCTTGCAAATGTTGTGGCTGGCAAGCCGGTGCCTGAGCCTGACGATAATATTGACCTGTTAAAGGTGTATGAGATTGCTGAAAAACACAGTGTGCAGACAACAGCTTATTATGGTATTAAGAAGCTGCAATGCGCGATTCCTTCTGAGATTTTAAGTAAATGGGAAGAAGCGCACCTGCGCGGGTTGTCTGTAAGCATACGTTTTAAGGCAGAGCTGAATAATGTGTGTGATGTATTCACTAAGGAGAAGCTTGTGCATATGCCGCTTAAGGGCAGCATAATTAAGAATATGTATCCATCGACTGATATGAGAAGCATGTCGGATATGGATATTCTTATTAAGCGTGAGGACGCGAAGAAGGTGCATGATATTCTTATCGGGATGGGATATACATGCGATATGTATGATATAAGCCATCAGGATGTGTATTTCAAAGACCCTATATATAATATTGAGATTCATACAAGTCTGTTTGATGATGGTGACGGGGTGACTTTCTACCGCGAATATGATAATATTCTGGATAGGACGGTTACTGTGGATAATGAGTACGCACGCCTGATGACGGATGAAGATTTCTATGTGTATAATGTTGCACATTTTGCAAAGCATTTTCAGCTCGGCGGCTCAGGAATCCGCTCGGTTATGGATATGTATATTATGAAGAAGTCGCTGACTGGTATGGATATGGGTTACGTTAATGCGGAATTTTCAAAGCTTGGACTTACTGAGTTCTATACTAAGGCATCGAAGCTGGTTGACTACTGGTTCGGAGATGGAGAACTTACCGCTGATGTTAAGGATATGGCGGATTATATTCTTTCAAGTGGAACTTATGGCAATCTGTATAATGCATATACGAATCAGCTTGAGAAAAAGGGCAGATTCAGAATGTTCATGTACAACGCATTTCCACCGCTTAATAAGATGCTGTATACATTTCCATTTCTGAAGAAAGTACCGTGGCTGCTGCCATTCTGCTGGATTGCAAGGTGGTTTTATGCGATATTTACTAAGCCGAAGAATGTTGTTACTAAGGTGAAGATGTTCGCGAGGGTTAGTAAGGATGTTGAATAAGAGAAAGGGGAACTTATGAAGTATTCTAATGTTGTTGTTGCCGGAGGCGGAGTGCTGGGGAGTCAGATTGCTTTTCAGGCAGCATATTGTGGGTTTAATGTAACTATATGGTTAAGAAGCGAGGGTTCTATCGGAAGAACCCAGCCTAAGATTGACCATCTAAAGCAGACTTATATTGATGCTATTGAGAAGATGGCAGAGGATAAGAATGCATGGTGCGCAGGACTTGCAGATGAAGATACATTTGACAAGGAAGAGTGCCTTAAGAAGGTTGAGAATGCATATGCTAATCTCAAGCTTGAACTTGACGCGCTTTTTTCCGGAAAGCGTATCGGACGGCCTCGCCTCCGATAATACGTCCAGAAAATCAAACAGACACCGCAGATACAAAAGCTTTGTCTGCAAAAGCTGCATATCCGAAGAGGCTGCCTGCTGGTCAAGCTGCCGCAGCAGCGGCAGCAGCTCATCCGGCGCTCTGGCAGAGGAAAATGCCTGACGGGAAAGGAAGCGGCGCAGAGACGCAAGCGGATCTGTCTCACCCTTCACTGCTGGCGGCAGCTCCAGTGTACATTCCACGCAGTATTCCTCCATAATATCCGTCTCTGAGGAAATCTGGCAGTGTGGGACAAACGGCAGCGTTACATAAATATCGTTCGTTTCCACATGAAAGAGCGTATCGTCGATCTGAATCTGTCCTGCGCCGGAGAGAATATAGTGCAGTTCGATCGTCGGATGCGTGTGCAGCGGAATCACCCATGCGTGGGTATTTTCGTGAATCTTGGAGAAGCGGAGAATCTGCAGTGCAGCGTTTTCAAATGAGATGGATAGCGGCTGCATCAGCAGATTGGTTGTATGCAGCTCCGGCTGCTTGTTCATGATCTCGCCCCCTGTGCTGTATTCTGCTGACAGTATAGCAGAAGTTTCCGCAGGCGGCGAGTCCTTTTTACAGCCGGACAACAAACGTCATGATTTTTGCGTGCGGTGCGGAAAATGCCAGCGTATCGCCGGAGATGTCCACTGCTTCGCGGTGATTGCCGGTAAAATCCGTGCGCCACGCGGTCTGAATGGACCGGCAAAACCGAATCGCAGCCGAAAGCGCATGACCGGTGTGCTGATAGCCGCGAATCAGAATTTCTCCATCTCCCAGCCCCTGCACGCAGGAAACAACAAACTCCGGCACATCCAGACAAAACAGGCTCTGTGCAGATTTCTGCATCTGCGCGGGATGTGCGGTATCCTGATAATACAGTTCCGGCGTGTGATAGCGCTCGGCCAGCATGGAAAGCTCGCGGTCCGGTGTATCGAATGCCAGTGCGTACTCCATCTCCCAATTGCCAAGCAGCTGCGAATCCTGCGGATAAAGTGCGCACGGGCCGGGCGGGGCATAGGCGGTCATGGAGCGAACCGAGCCGCACCGCCCGACGGCGCGCAGCAGTGTCACGGCAAGATCTGCACCGTTTTCGCCGTCCGATGCTTCATATTCCAGAAGCCCCGCACCCATAAATACCAGCCGCTGCCGTCCGTTTTGCAGATAGACAAAGCGCTTTTGCGCATAGCAGCCGCTTTCCGTCTCAACCCACGCCTCCGGCTTTGGCTGCCGTCTGCGAATGGGGTGGGCTTCCACGGTAAAGATGGAATCGGCAAAGCTTTCGTCACAGGAAAATCCGGTTGGGAAATGCACCCGCAGGCGATGATCGCCGGCGCGGTTCTCAATTTCCAGATGAAACCGAAGCAGCGGGTCATTTTTCCGCAGACTGAGCGTCAGACGGAGCGACTGCTCCGCCTCGTCCGGCCTGCGGCGATAGCGCCAGTCCAGAATGGCGCTGGTGCAAAGCGCCCCCTGCTGGATACGGATGGACGGTGCACTGGTCGCTGAGTTCCAGACTTTCGCGGTAAGCTCCGGCGAAAACAGGTACGCATCGCCGATATCCGCTTCGTCGGTGAAGAGATTTAACCCTCGATATGCTGTGCCGCTGCGCTTGTTTTTTACGTCCAGCGTTCCGTTCGGCTGAATGGAAACCTGCAGATATTCGTTTTCCAGCGTCTGAAAGAGAACAACCGGACGCTCCGGCAGCGACAGCGGAACGAGAGACGGACGGCAGTATAGCGTCGTCCAGCTCATGGCCGTCTGATGCGGAAGCTGCACCAGCACGTCGGCAAGCAGATAGTCGTCCCAGCTTGGATCGCGATCCATTGGGTGCAGAATCACGCCGTCTTTTCGCAGGCGGACGATCTGACAGGGAATGTCCTGTCCGTCCGCTGTTCGGATAGCAAGGCCGCGTAGCAGCGTATCTGCCGACAGCCGCAGTGTAAACGTCTGTATGGCGTTTTCCTCCGGCCACGGGGAAAGATGGAACAGCTGCACCGGAATTTCATCCGCAAGGGTCTGCTGCGTGTCTGTCTGCGCGGCAAGGCGGCGCATGGCCTCCTGCTGGTACTGCTGCGTAATATCGCGCGCCCACGCAAAGCGGCGCTCCATATCGCGCGCAACATCGTCGCAGCTGCATCCGCAGATGCTGTCGTGCGGATGGTTTTGCAACAGATATTTCCAGGCGGTGTCCAGATAATGCAGGCCAAGCGGCAAGTGTGCCGCTGCCAGCATCGCGCTCAGCGGCTCGGCGCAGCGCACAAGCCCTGCCTCACACTGCGCATTTTCGATTTTTTGCGGAATATGCGTGGAGAGTGTATTTTTGAGCGTTGGATTCAAATGGCGGCCTGCGGAATAATTCGTCCGGTTCTGTTCCCCGCAAAATACGCTAAGCGTGTCCGGCGATACGCGCAGCTCGTCAAGATACTGCGTCAGCGATACCTGACGCAGCTCATAATCGTCATGCGTTTCATTAAAATACCGGATAAATTCCGGCAGGGCATAATTTGGTGTCTGATGGTCACAGCCGTTCATAAACAGAAGCTGCCCGCTTGGCGAGCGCGGCAGTCGTTCATGAAACCAGTCCTCAAACTGGCGGCTGACAGCCTCCGGCGTATCGGCCAGCGGGAAGGCGTTGAGATAGCCCCGGTCATCCGGCAGGCGGAGCGTCAGAAGCTGCGTGCCGTCGGGCGCGCGCCAAAGCACCTCGTAGGGCGGCTCAGGATCATCTGAGCTTCCGCGCCAGATCACAGCCGCGCGGAAGCCATACCCGGCGAAGATCTGCGGCAGCTGCGCCGGATGAGAAAAGATATCCGGCAGATATCCAACCGGCGTGCCGCCGCCAAAGCGCTGCGCCAGCGCGAGACCGCGGCTGAGATTGCGCAGAATAGACTCCTGACCGATGCATTGTAAATCCGGCAGGACATACCAGGGGCCGACGGCAATGCGCCCGGCTTCAATCAGGTGCCGCAGCCGCTCCGCCTGATCCGGGCGCACCTCCAGATAATCCTCCAGACAGACTGTCTGTCCGTCAAGGTGAAAGTGTGGAAATTCCGGGTGCTGCTCCAGATAGGGGATCAGCGTATCGAGCATATCCACAAGGCGCATCCGGAACAGCTGAAAGGACAAATACCATTCGCGATCCCAATGCGTGTGGGAAAGAACATAACCGATCGTTTTTTTCATGACGGCACCTCCTGCCGTATACATATCACGAAGCGGATTCAGATACAAGCACGCATGCAAAAGATGTCTTGATTTGATAGCTCGATGTCGGAAATTTATCTTGCGGCGTTTTTCACAAAATTCTATAATGAAACCAGATTGAGCCGTGAGGTGCTGCCGTATGAAAACTGCTGGAAATAGGAAACGAAATATGCACTTTCAGACAAAGGTTCTGATTGTGTCCGTGCTGATTGTCTGCGTGATGGCCGGGGCAATCGGCAGCTTCTGGTATCGGCAGACATCGAAGCAGGCGCAAAGCTCGGCAGAGCGCTATATCGGCAGCGTTCTGGAGCGGCTGAACGGCTCGTTTGAAACGATGCTGCGCGACGTGGACCATCTGGTAATCTGCGCATCCATTGATACAAACCATATTGTGAACCCACTTCGAAATTACAAGACGGCAGCTCCATCCGAAAAGCTGGCGTGCAACCAGACAATTCTGGATACCATGCTGAGTCTGTATCAGTTCAAGACATATCTGGAGGGAATGATGATCTCCAGTGCGGACGGGAACTATTTCCGAATCGGAACGACGCTCCCCTATCAAACGCTGATTCAGCAGCCATGGTTTTATGAGGTGTCGATGGATGGAAAAAAGAGCGCCGTGATCCTGCCGTACAGCAACGGCTCGGAAATGGTGCTTTCCATCGCGCGCAACATCTATTCCGGCAGTGAGCAGCTGGGCGTTGTAAAGGCAGATGTGCGCTACACCATTTTAAACGACTGCTATGGCAAGGACTTCAACGGTCTTGGCGCAATTTATATCATTGACCCTGTAAGCGAACGCATTATCTACCCGCTGGACGTGCCGCAGCAGATCGGAGCACAGCTGCTGACAAGCGGCGGGCAGGGCGAAGCAAGCGGCAGCGGCTATGCGGAAATCGACGGTGTTTCCAGTCTTGTGATCTATCAGCGTTCCGAGCTGACCGGCTGGCTGACGCTCGGTGTTGTGCCCGAAGGCGATGTAACGCGTGAATTTCGCAGCGTCAGCCTGACAGCGATGGCAGTCAGCCTGCTGTTCGGCGTGGTAGCAGTCGCATTCCTGGCAGTCTTTTTGTTCGGTGAAACCGCAAAAATCCAGAAGCTATGCACTGCTGTAGCACAGATCGGCGGACAGAATCTGCAAATGCAGCCCGTGATTCACTCCGGCGATGAGATTGAAACGCTTCAAAATCAGATCATCCGCATGGTTGACCGCATCCGGAATCTTCTGTACGACATTCAGTGCGCGGAGCAGACGCGCCACAAGCTGGAATTTCAGATTCTGCAAAACCAGATCAATCCGCATTTTCTGCACAATACGCTCAACACCATCCGCTATATGGCCTATGTGCAGAAAGAGGAGAACATCGTAACCGTCGTCGACAGCCTTTCCGTACTGCTTCGGAACAATATGCGCGCAAACGAATATCTGACGATCGAAGAGGAGGCGCAGAGTCTGCGCAGCTATCTGGAGATCCAGACCTTTAAATACAGCGGAAAATACATCTATACAGTTGAGGTTGAGCCGGGACTGGAGCAATACGGGATTTTGAAGATGCTGGTTCAGCCATTGGTGGAAAATTCGCTCAGGCACGGCATTGCGCCGTCTGAGCGGCCGGGGGTTGTCAAGGTGCAGATGTTTTCGGACGATGGAATGCTGCGGGTTGAGGTCGTGGACAACGGAGTGGGAATGCCGCAGGAGATCATTGAAAAAATTCTGAACGAAAGCGACGACAGGCATATCGGTCTGCAGAACGTGATCGGCCGGATCAAAATTTACTATGGCGCGCCGTATGGCGTGGAGCTCCACTCCGGCGGGTTCGGGACGAGAGTGGCGCTGCTGCTGCCAAAAATAGAAATGAAAAAAGGAACGGAGGCGGCAGAACATGTATAATGTGATGATCGTGGACGACGAATTGTGGTTCCGCAGCTATCTGAAAGAGCTGATCGACCAGAGCGGCAGCGAGTTTCTGGTATGCGCGCAGGCGGCCAACGGCGCGGAGGCGCTGAAAATTCTTGCAGCGCAGCCGGTCGATGTGGTGATCGCGGATGTGCTGATGCCGGTCATGGACGGGGTAGAGCTGATGCAGCATCTTTCCGACCTGCCGCACCGGCTGCCGGTGCTTGCGCTGAGCAACTGTGACGACTATCTGCACGTCAGGCAGATGCTTCAGCTTGGCGCGCAGGACTATCTGCTCAAGCATGAGATCAGTGCCGCGGCTCTGCGGGAGCATCTTCAGCGCGCCGCCGACTGGATCCGGCAGCAGGCCACGGTAAGCAGCGAGCACGCGCGCGAACGGGACGCGGAGGCCTATGTGCGCAAAAACCACATGGTTCTGAAAAATGAGTTTCTCCACCGGCTCCTCACGGAGGAAATGCCGCCGGAGGAGCTTCGGCATCACATGGACGTTCTTGGCATTCGGCTTGCGCAGGACCGGCTGATGCTGTGCCTTTTGTCGTTTACCCCATGCGCAGACGGCCGGTCTGCATATGCTGCGCAGGACGACCCGCTGTTTGATTACGGTGTGCTTAATATTGTTGAAGAGATCCTGCATGAGAGCGGAGATGGTCTGGCGGGAAGCCTTGGCGACGGCATCTACGTGCTGCTGTTTTCGCATGGCGGACAGGTCAGTCAGGCAAAAATCGACGCCCGGACGCAGAACGTCCTGCAGAGGATCTCATTCTGCATGAGAAATTACTTTAACCGGCAGGCGAACTTCTGCATGGACAAATCGCTGCGGGATATAGCCCACCTGCGTGAGGGTTATCGCTATGTAACGGCGCTGAAGCAGGAGCTGTTTTATCACGACGACACCTGCGTGCTGCGCAGTCCGGAGGAACAGACGCAGTCTGTGCTGATGGGGCTGCCGCTGGAAACAGAAAAAAGCTTTGCCTCCGCGCTGGAGGATGGCACAGCGTATGAGGTGCGGCTGAACGAGATTTTTGACATGATCGAAACACGCCGCGTTGATCTGGAAAATGCCCGCATGATTCTGAATGATCTTCTGGGCGTACTCAATCGTGCGGCAAAAAAGCATCGTGTGCCGCTGGAAAGCGTCTATGGCAGCTGCAGCAGCTTTGATGAAATCTGGCGGCGGTTTTCTTCCGTCGCCGATGCAAAGGCATTCTTTTCCGGTGCGTTTTCCCGGCTGGTTTCGGCGACGCACACAGATGCACCGTCAGCCGGATACTCCCATTATGTCCGTCAGACGCTGCGCCGTATTCAAACGGATTATGCCGACGAGCTGTCGGTCAGCGAGATTGCGGAGCAGCTCGGCATTTCCAGCAATTATCTCAGCAAACTGTTTAAGGAGGAGACCGGGACAGGTTTTGCGGTTTATCTGACGGACTATCGCATTGAGCGCAGCATTGCGCTGATGAAAGAGCACACGCTTCCGCTCAGTCAGATCGCAGAGCGGTGCGGCTTCCGACAGTATACCTATTTTACGAACGTATTTAAGAAAAAGACGGGAAAAAGCCCGCGTGCATACTTGTCCGAAGTGTAGAAGAGTATAAGTTATTGTGGTTTTTTGCAGTTTTTTTCATGGATGGACTGCTTTACAATCATAACAGAAAGAGCCAAAGGCTCCGAACAAATGAAAAGGAGAACCAGAAATGAAAAAGATGCAGAAAATTCTTTGCATGCTTCTGGCGCTGGCCATGCTGCTGTCCTTTGCAGCCTGCGCAGCGAAGGAAGCTGCCCCCAGCACGACGGATACCCCCGCTGCGGATGCGGCAGATGAAAAGACGGAAACCAAAGCCGAGGACACCCCGGCCGAGCAGCCGGCAGCGGAGCTGCCTGAGCTGACGCTGATGCTCCAGACCTCCGACGAGTCGAACGGTCTGCTTGCAGCAGTTGACTATGTCAACGCCCATGCCGAAGAAATCGGCGCAAAGCTCATTCTGGAAAAAGTGCCGGACGGCGATCAGGGCGAGCAGGTGATTCAGGTTCGCTACGCCGGCGGCGAGGACGTGCCCGATATCCTCTACTTCCAGCCTGTGTCCTACACCAACTCCCGTCTGTCCGTCGCCGACAACTTTGTTGACCTGACGGCAAACGACTATTCCTATCTCTACAGCGATTCCTATCTGCGTACCCCCGGCTACCTGCTCGATGGCAAGCTTTACAATCTCCCGATTGCAACCGGCGGCGGTATGTATATGTTCTACAACAAGGACGTGCTGGCCGCATCCGGCATCACCGAAGTCCCCACCACATGGGACGCATTCCTTGCTGACTGCGAAGCGATCAAGGCAAACGGCATTTCTCCGGTCTACTATTCCGGCGTTGACACCTGGACGCTCCAGTTCTTCGCGCTGATGGGCTGGTACAGCGACTATGCTCCCGAGGATGCACAGGCCTTTGCCGACGCAATGAGCACCAACCAGAAGCATTGGAGCGACATGAATGGCTTCATCGACTCCATCGGCAAGATCAAGGAATTGGTCGATCTTGGCTATGTGCAGGAAACCTACCTGTCCGATACCTATCAGCAGGCGCAGCAGGCACTGCTTGACGGCACTTGCGCATTCTATGCACAGGGCGACTGGGTTGTCGGCGAGCTGGAGAAGATCGACGCGGACAAGACCGCTTCCTCCATCGGCGCGTTCCTCATCCCGCTGGCAGATCATCTGTACTGCGGCGTCGGCGTGAACAAGGGCTTCTACGTCTCCAAGAACGGCAAGAACCCCGAGCTTGCGCAGAAAGTTATGGAAGCACTCGTTTCTCCGGAAGCACAGCAGGCATATTTTGATGCACAGTCCGGCATTCCCGTTGCAAACGGCGTTACCGCCGATCTGAAAGGTCCGTATGCCGACATCAAGAACATTCTCGACACTGCCGACCTCAGCCCGCAGTGGACGGACTTCTGCAAGTATTCCAAGGGCCCGCTGGAGACCTATATCTCCGAGGTGCTCGTCGGCACCAAGACGCCCGCGGACGTTGCCGCAGCGCTCGACGCTGACTTTGCAAAGGCCGCGATTGACGCCGGCGATCCCAACTGGAATTAAACACAGTCATTGACCACAGCAAGGGCGTCTGCCAAACGGATACTTGGCAGACGCCCTTCCGTATAGCGAGGAAATTGTGAAGTATGAATAAGAACAAGCGCTATCCCGCGTTGTTTATGGCGCCCGGCGTTCTGATTTACGGCGTCTTTTTCATCCTGCCTGTGCTGATCGGCGTCTGGTATTCCTTTACAAACTGGAACTTTACCAGAGCGGACTTTGTCGGGCTCATGAACTACAAAAATATCATCAGCGATCCCAGCATCAAGCGGGCGCTGCTCAATACGATCATTTTTACGGTTGTGACGACTGTCGGAAAGGTTGGCCTTGGTCTTGCACTGGCCGTATTTCTGAACCGGAAGCTCCACCTGCGCAACTATCTGCGCGGAATCAGCTTCTTCCCGGCCATCATCAGTACCGTTGCCGTTGGCATTGTCTTTACGGCAATTCTGCATCCCTACGGCCTGCTCAACCAGTTCTTCCGCGCGCTCGGACTGGATTTTCTGGCGAAAAACTGGCTGACAGATACAAAGCTGGCGCTTTTGTCAGTCTGCGGCGTGGAGATCTGGAAGTGGTCCGGCTTTAACATGGTCATCATCCTTGCCGGGCTTCAGGCCGTTCCGCCGGAATATCAGGAAGCCGCAACCATCGACGGCGCAAACGCATGGCAGCGCTTCTGGCGCGTTACGTTCCCACTGATCCTGCCGGCGTTCAATAACGCGTTCGTAAACAGCCTGATCGGCGGCCTGAAAGTGTTCGATATCATTGTCGCCACCACAAACGGCGGCCCGGGCGTTACCACGCAGGTCATGAACACCATGATCTATCGCTCGTTCTCGTTCAATATGCAGGGCGAGGCAAATGCAGGCTATGTCCTGCTGGCGGTCATTGTCGCACTGTTTGCCGTTTCGTCGTACAGCATCATTCGCAAGCGGGAGGTAGACCTGTGAAAAAGAAATGGAAATCCATCGCGGCGGAGCTGGTTGCGCTGCTGGTAAGCGCAATCTTTGTCGTCCCGATCTGGATGATTTTTGTAAACTCCCTCAAGGACTCCAAGCATGCAAACCAGCTCAGCCTGTCCCTGGCAGGCGTCAACCTGAAACAGGCGGCGCAGAACTATGCGGAGGTGTTCCGCGTATCCGGCCTGACCACGGCGTATCTCAACAGCACGATCATCACGGTTTTGTCCGTCGCGCTGATCGTGCTTACGGCAAGCATGGCCGCGTTTATCATCCAGCGCCGCAAGCAGAAATGGGTCGGCCGCGTCAACAGCCTGATTATCCTTGGCATGACCATGCCCGGCTTTACCGTTCCTACGTACTTTCTGCTGAAATCACTCGGACTGCTGCACACCTACCTTGGAATCTGCCTTGTCTATACGGCAAGCTTCTTCCCGCTTGCTGTGTTTATCTTCACGGGCTATTTCCGCAGCATTCCGGATGAGCTGGATGAGTCGGCGCTGCTGGACGGCTGCACACCGATGCAGATGTACTGGAAGATCATCCTCCCGCTTATCAAGCCCGTCATGGTGACGGTTATCATCATTGCCGGTATGTCGATCTGGAATGAGTTTGGAACGGCGCTGTTTCTGCTCAACTCGCCGAAGCGGTATACCGTCTCTTTGACAATCTATTCGTTCTGCTCACAGAAGAAATCTGACTGGAATCTTCTGTTCGCGAATATCACCCTGATTTCCCTGCCAATCATCGCAATCTACTGTTTCCTGCAAAAATATATCGTGTCCGGCATGACTGCCGGCGCAGTGAAAGGATAGACGATATGCGTTCAAACAGACAAATGAGACGATGGATTTCAGCGGCGCTGTGTCTGCTGCTGACATTCTCGGTGCTTGCCGGTACGCTTCCCACCGCCCGCGCGGAAGCGGTTTCGGCCAATACAAAAGAAGTTGTCCTCAATTCAATGGACAGCGCTGCGGACTGGCACGCAGAGAGCAGCGACAGCGTCGCAATTTCGGCTGAAGCTGCCGCAAGCGGTGATCGGACAGCGCTGCGCGTCACCGGCACCTATAAGCAAAAAGCCAGCGCGTTTGCGAACCTGAGCTGGAACGCGGGCGGTCTGAATCTGACCGGTGCGCAGAAGCTGCTGATCGACGTATACCCGGAACAGACGCTTGAACCCAGAAGTCTGAATCTGAACATCTCAAACGGCGGCAGCATCATCTATATGGGCAGCCCCTTTGCCGATGCGCCCAAGGGTGCGTGGACAACCGTAGAGATTGACCTTTCCGGCAAGGACGTCAGCAATCTGACGGAGCTGAAATTCTGGCTCTACGGCGACGATATGCCCCGCGATGCCGAATGCTCCATGGTGTATCTGCTGGACAATATCCGCGTTGTAAAGCAAAAGGCCGCGCCTGCGGTGACGGCTTCTCCCGCAGCGGGCAAGGTCGCACCCGGAACGACAGTAACGCTCGCTCTGGCGGAGGCCGCAGAAAACGCGGTGATCCACTATACAACGGATGGTACTGACCCGCGCACATCCGTAACTGCCGCCGTCTATACCGCGCCGATCGCCATCACCACCAAAACGGAAATCCGCGCTTACGCTTCGGCGGAGACCATGGCAGACGGCAGCGTGGAGAAATTCCGCTACACCGTCGGCACGGACGCAGACGATGAGCTGTATCATGGCCTGACGAACTTTGGCTCCGGCCGCTATCTGCCGGTTCTTCCAGCAGCTGGATTGACCATCGACGGCGATTTCAGCGACTGGGATACCGCAGCCGGGATTACGCTGGCGCTGGACAAATATTTCCCCGCAAAGCCCGAGGGCTTCTCCATGACGGCACGCGCCGCCTATGACGAGTCATATTTCTATATGGCTGTGGACGTAATGGACGACGTGCTGGACGCAGACTACGGCTACGGTATGTATGGCGGAGACTGTCTGCAGATCGCGTTCAGCGAATACGGCGATGACTATGGCGCGGAATACGGCTTCTCCAACTATAATGGCCAGCCGGAGATCTGGCGGTGGTATGACGGGAACGCCGCGCTTGAGATGCAGAGCGTGCAGTTCAAGACCGTCCGCGACGAGGAAACCGGACATACGCGCTATGAAATTGCGTTCCCGTGGCAGTCGATTTTTGCTGCAAAGCCGGACGGCTCGTTCTATATGACCATGCTGGCGGGCGACCGTGACGGCGGCTCGAGCAAAGCAACGCTTGAGTGGCGCGCCGGTATTGGAAACGGCAAAAAAGCAGACGATTTTGCAAAGGTCGAGCTGCTGGACGTGAATACCGACTGGTGCATTGCGGCAGCACCGCGCAGTGTCGGAGACAGCTCTGCAACGGTGGACGGCTTCCTTGTGAATTTCTCCGATCAGACTGCCGCATATCAGTGTGAGTGGGATGGTCAGACACAGACCGTCACGGTTCCGGCGCATACGGCGTTCCGCAAGACGTTTGCACTGGACGCGGCGGCAGACGGTCTGCTCCAGCTGAAGCTCACAGCCACGGACGCACACAATATGCAAAAGCAGACGTCATGGGCGAATCGAAATGTACAAACAGCGCTGGATGCAGCGGAAATTGCGGCCCGCAGAGATGCGCTGCTGCACCGGCTGGGCGAAGCGCTCACGCTGGAAAACGCGCAGATGCGCTTTGCAGTTTCCAAACAGACGGGCAGCTTCCTGCTGTATGATCTTGCGACCGGCGTTGTCTGGTCATCTGGCGTGCAGACAAACGGCGTTGGTACGGCATCCTATCAGCATGGCGATCAGCAGCATACGCTCGTTCTGACCGCACCCGACGCGGCAGAACTGGAAAACGGAAAAATCCATCTGAACTGGACGCGCAGCTGCGGCACGTTCGACGTGTACTTTGAACAGCTGCCGGACGGCAGCGGTATTTCCGCCAGCTATACGGCAGCACCGGCCGACGGCTGGACGCTTACGTCGGTTACGCCGCTCGATCATGCGCTCTGGACGCTCGATACGGAAAACGGCTATGCCGCTGTCCCGGAGAGCATCGGCAAGCTCTATTATGCCGACGGAAGCGAGCAGTTCAACAAGGTCTATCAGACCTATGGCAACTACTCCATGGCGTTTGCTGGCGCAGTCAAGGACGGCAGTGCCATGCTGATTGACTGGACAGATCCTGATACAGCGCTGAACGTCCACCACAGCCGGATCGACAGCCCCTATGCCGGCGGCAGCGATCAGCTTTCGTTCTCGCTGAGCATGACGCAGCACAGCGGCGTATTCCAGATGCGTGTGCTTGGCAAGGGCGGCTATGTTCAGATCGCTAAGGCATACCGCGCAGCCGCGTCTGCGCGTGGACTGGTGCGCACGTTCGCGCAAAAAGCACAGGAAAACCCCGGCGTGACGAAGCTCTACGGTGCGGCAACGGCAAAGCCGGACACCATGATCCGCAGCCGCGGCAGCGCGGGCTATACCTCGCACACGTTTGCGGAGCTTGCGCAGGTCGCGCAGCACTGGAACGATGTGCTTGGCTTTGACCGGGCACTGATGACGCTCGGCGGCTGGATCCGGATGGGCTTTGACAATCAATATCCGGACATTCTTCCGGCTTCTCCCGAGGCCGGCGGCAACGAGGGCCTTGCCGCACTCTCTGCGCAGGTTCGCGATTACGGCTGGCTGTTCGGCCTGCACGATAACTATCAGGATATGTATGACGACGCGCCGTCGTTTGATACGAAATACCTGATGTACAACAAGGACGGCCGCCCGCAGACCGGCGGCGTATGGGCAGGCGGAACGCCCTATCTGATGGCGTCGG
>ERZ772881.2140-NODE-2140-length-15021-cov-3.701924_pt1 | contig 15021 bp, 12 predicted proteins | sample MGYA00580581_ERZ772881 | MGnify/ENA primary metagenome ERZ772881 (study PRJEB29015, sample SAMEA2737668) | human gut metagenome | biome: human gut; feature: human-associated habitat; material: faeces | place: China | collected 2012 ...
TTGCAGCAGAAGATGCTCAGATCTCTGTTTTTCTATCTTCTGGAAAGGACAGCACTATGACAGAAAAGCAGAAGCAGGAGTGCAGCGAGATGGAAACCATGTTGCAAGGCACACCGAAGCAAAATGTTCTGATCTCCTTTGATGACAAACCGCCGAAAACGCTGGAGGAATTGGAGAAGGAACAGCAGCGGCGAAAAAAGAGACACAAGGATCGAGGTGAAGCACGGTGACGAACTACCAGAAGCGAAAAGAAAAGAACGATGAATACCGTAGTAAAATCATGCGGTTCACATTCCAGTTCTCCCTCGGTGACAGCGAGGTGCGGGAATGGTTTGAACAGCAGCCTGAAAAGGGTGCATATCTCAAAGACCTTATCCTGCGGGACAAGGCGGAGCGGCTTGGATACCGGGAACGGAAAAGTGCAGAACCTGAAAAAGCCGGTGACTACGAGATTATGCAGTCCATTCGCATGGGCGGGCGTGTTCTGCTCATGGGGTTCAATCCGAAGGACGAAACCTATATGACCTGTTATCAGCAATACAATTTTCTCGGAGAAACAATGTATCCCGAAGCACTTGCCTGTAAGAGTTATCTGGAAATTGCAGAAACCTTTTTGAATCGCTTGCAGGCACAGGTCGAAAAGGTCAAAGCATTTCGTGTATCCAGGAATGTTCCCTATGCCGTTTTAGGCGCGGACGATTGCCTCCCTCCGTCGGAGGGATCTTTGCAAGGCAAGTTGATCGTTCTCCGACCCACCAGCCTTTCCCCAGAATACCGCACGGCAGACTGTCAACTCGGCTTCGCGCTGAGTGGATTTGGCTGCACACCCGGCGCACGCGGGCGTGCGGTTTACTTCGAGGAATTGTATTCCGGTGAACGATGCCGGTGGGACGCTTCCGACATTCTTGGCGTAGCCAATCCAGAAAAGATACCGGATTGGGCGAAAGAAAAGCTGAGAGAATATGAACAAAAGCGTACTGAGCCGAAAAAAGAACGAGGTGAAGCCAGATGAGTGACCGTGAGCCGGTAGACATCATGGGCGTTATCGCCTTTCCAAACCCCAACAAGGATGAGCGCGTGATCCGCTTCATCGACAGCGAATACCACACACTCTTTACCATCAAGGATGGGGAAAGCATCGTCATTACCCGCTTTGACGGTGAAAAGATGGTTTTCCCTTGCAAGTACATTGACGATTGCCATGTCTGCATCGGTAATTCTGCCTATCATATTTGTGAGTTTGCAGAAATGCAGGAGCGCAATGGCAATATCTATGTTCCCAGCGCGCCGAAAATCAGCGGCGAGATCGGCACCTATGAAATCTATCAGATCCCCGCAACCGCTGATGTGGACTACTATTTCCGGTCTTATGAAGCGGCAAAGGGAAAACTCCAGAGCGCTGATTATCAGCGTTCTTACGCCGGTATGTACGCAAAGGGAAATTCGCTGGAGGATCTGTGGGCAAAACACAACAGCGACCACCGCCCCTTTGCCCATCGGATGCGTTCCATGTCTGTAAGCGACATCGTGGTACTGACGCAGGGTGGAAAGAAAACCGCCTACTACACGGATAGCGTTGGTTTCAAGGAAGTGCCGGAGTTTCTGACGCAGAAGCATCAGGAGAAAAATAAGCATAGAGAGCGAGGAATCGAGCGATGAAGCGGTTTTATGTGTTCAGGGACGGTACGATGGAGGGCAGCGCCGCGTCGAGAGTAGCCGCGCTGGATATGATCCGCCAGCTTCAGAAGCGGGAGACACACCCGTTTTTGCGCTCATCGTTCAGCATGATCGAGGGCGAGGAAGAGTTTATTCCCTATCCTTCGATGAAAAAAGAAAAAGCAAAAAATCAGAAAGAACGAGGTGAAGCACGGTGAGCCAGTATGACGCCAGCAAGCAGAACTATCAGGAAGTCACGATCATGGGTAAACCGGCGCTGTTTACCGACTTTCGTATTGACCGAACCACCGTGCCGGAGGGCGTATATCGCTACGAGCTGCGCCATGGGGATGAGGATTGGGGAGAGCCGATAGAACTGTCACGGAGTCTCATGGTCAACTTCTATGGCACCGTTCTCACCCGCGAGCCGTTCCAGCTTCCCATTGATGGGTGGATTCCAATGGAGAATGACAGCCTTTCCTTTCAAGATAGCGGATGCCGTACCCTTGCGGAATTTCAGGAGAAATATCCCGCCAGCGAGAAAGATGTCATTGACTTTTACAGCGTCAATGATCCTGCGCTGCACAATCTCTACTTCTCCCGCAGTGAGGAACAGGACAAGACCGTAGGTTGCGTGGGACACCTGCGGGGTGATTTTGGCAGCGGCAAGCAGTTTTATACAACATGGTGGCCCCACCAGCAAGATGCACTGAATACGCCGGAGTTTAAGGCCGATATTGACCGCACCGTAAACTGGCTGCGGGAGCAGCCGGGCTCCCCGCTGCGGGACTTTGACAGCATGAAACGCTACTGCAACCGGTATGAGCAGATCTGCGCCATCAAGGGTGCGTTGCTTCCCTCTTGCGGATTCATGGCGAAAACACAGCGGTATGTGTATATGCTCCGCTGTACGCCAGTTAAAGGTGATTACCAGTTTTATATTTATTGCTATCAGCGGAAGCCATTTGAAAAGGCCCAAAAAGAACAGCAAAAGAGTGACCGGCTTGCAGTAAAAAAGCGGGCGGAGCCGGAGAGATAGGAGGTGCGAGCCTTGCCAACCAAATTTCAGCTTATCACAGAGCTGTATGACCAGACTGTGCAGAGCGTCACCGGCAGCTATCAAAGCTGGACGGGCTTTCTCCGCGCGGCCTGCTACAATTACAAATGCCCCTTCGATGATCAAATTCTGATCTACGCCCAGCGCCCGGACGCCACGGCGGTCCTTGAGATGGAGCGCTGGAACCGTCAGTTTGGCCGCTGGGTCAATCGTGGGGCCAAGAGCATCGCCGTATTTGGCGATGACGGGCAAAACTGCCTGAAACTCTATTTCGATGTGTCGGACACCCATGCGTCCCGTTTTGCCCGTCCACTGCCCATCTGGACGATGCACCCGGCCTTTGAGCCGGAGGTCATCGAAACGCTGGAGGCCACCTTCGGCAACCTGGCCGAAAAAGAAAATCTTGCGGACGCCGTGCGCTCTGCCTGCCACAATGCCGTGGCAGATAACATCACAGACTACCTGCAAGATCTCCGCGACTGCCGCGAGGACAGCCTGCTGGAGGAACTGGACGACCTCAATTTAGAGGTGTTCTACCGGGACGCGCTGGAGGTCAGCGTGGCCTATATGCTGATGACCCGGCTGGGCCTGCGGGCAGACGATTATTTTTCGCCCGATGAGTTCGCCCATGTGTACGAATTCAACACGCCGCCCACCATCAACGCCCTGGGCATCGCCACCAGCGACATCGCAGAGATGGGGCTGCGGGAGATCAGCCGAACGGTCATGCAGGCGCAGCGGGATCAATTTTTTGCAAACCGCGAAAAAAACGGTTATGATGGCCACACAGAACAACACGAAACACCCCATGAAAGGAGCGAACAGCATGGAGGTCACTTACAGGATGCAGAACGGCTTTCAGGTGCCGAATTTGATGATGCCCAGCGTACCGGAGGTGCATCTGGGCAAGTACGCGGAACTGCGGAGAGCGTACCTGAAGAAGCACCGCAGAGTGCTTTACACCAACCTCAAGACCAGCGGCAAGCTGACGGAGCATCTGGCGGAGATCGAGCAGACCGCGCGGAAGATGGTGGAGCAGACCGTGGCACGGATGGCGCAGGCCGAGGGCGTGACGGAGGCACTGAAAGCGACCGATCCCCTGCGCTGGACGGGCCTGATGAACAATCTCCGGCACAGCGCGGAGGAACTGGCGCTGACCGACCTGATCTACGCCTGACAACCGAAGAACCCACAGAGGCAGGAAGTGATGAACTTCCTGCCTTTGTCGATCACAGCGGGGATTATGTGCTGCTGGACCGTTTGCGCGCCGACTGTGACTACTTCCTCGGCGCCGGTGGCCGGAGTGAAAAGCATTTGTGGGCAGGCAATGTCCACGCGCAGATCAAAAAAATGCGGGAGCTGTATGACGCCCTCCCGGAAAAACCGGAATGGCTGACCGCAGAAGCCATTGACCGATATGCCGCGCAGATGGCCGCACCCTATCAGGTCGCAGCCTATCACCATATTGAAAACGGCTTTGACGATAAGCTGGACTATCAAACGTTGGAAGAAGCGGAGGCTGCGGCGCAGGGCTATGTTGCCGGTACGATGGAGAGCGACGGTTTTGCCTATGACGGCGCTGCTGTCTATGACACCGAAACACGCCAGTGCCTCCGCGTCTACGGTGATTATCCGGACGAAAAGGCACAGGAACAGGCAGCAGCCTTTGCGCTGGAGGAGCATGACACCGCACAGCAAAATGCCGCAGAACTGCCCGCCTTTTTGGATATGCACCTCATTGAAGCGAATCTGCTGGATGACGGCGGGCGCAAGCACAAGCGGCAGGAGATCTTTGAATACTTTCAGGCGCACAAGAATCTTGCAGAACGGACGGAATTTCTCAAAAACAGCTACAACGATATATGGGTGGAAGTCCTGACCGACGGCGTTCGGACAGGCTACCATGCCGAGAAAGACGGACTTTTGATGTGGGAGGGCAGCTACCTCTCCCGCACCTCAGAGTCCGTTTTTTCATGGCCGGTCATCACCGAAATGACCGAGGGCCTGATCGAGCGCGGCGAGTACAAGATCAAGCTGGGCCTGCAAAATGCGCCGGTGATGGCAGAGCAGCTTGCCCTATTCGACATGGGCGGCGACGCTCCGGTGTACGAGGCTCCGGCAGACGCGCCCTCTGGCATTCTGGCCCCGGCCCGCACGGTGCCGCAGGAGGTCATCGACCAGGCGCTTTACACAGCCGGAAACGAACCCGGCAGCGCCGAACGCATTGCGATGTTCTATATGCGGGAGCATTCTGAACAGGAAAATATAGCGTTTCTGCGTCGGGAGTTTGGCACAGAAAATGGGCGCGGCATCGAGTACGAAGGCCGCAAATATGCCGTTTGGTTTCTGGAGGACGGCATCCACCTCGCCCAAGGCGACAGCGTCCGCACCGGATACAGCAAAACCGTGGTCTCATGGGGACTGGCGGCGGGCCGCATTTTGGGGCTGCTACGGGCCGGGATCTATCTCTCCGCCGCCGAACTGACACAGGCCCCTGACAAGGTGCTGCACGAAGCAATGGACGCCCTCCTGATGACAGCCCGTGACCTGACCAAGGAAGGCCGGGACATGGGGCTGCTCCCGCAGACTTTGGCCATCCACGACCAGCACAAGGGCTACCCGGAGCTGGACGAGGACATGGTCGCGTTCGCAAAGACGGATGGTGGCCTACAAATGCTGGCGCAGGAATACCACGCTTTTCTCGACGCTTATTATGATGATCCATCCATTCTGCGTTACCGTCTTTCAGCGTATAACACCCACCGCATCGGCATCATCCTCAACGGCCTGCCATACTCGGAGCGGCACTTTACCGCACAGCCGAACTTTCTTCGGCAATACAAAATGTTTATCACGCAGGATGAGATCGACCAGTACTTTTTGAATGAAGAGACAGAAAGCCGTCTGGCGGTCTACTCCCATTTCTGCTATCCACACACATCGGAAGAACATCAGAAATTCATCAAATCCCGCTTTGGAGAGTACAGCGGCAGTGGTCGCGCCGGATACCAGAGTACGAAAACATACAAGGGCCTGGAATATGAGCGCGACTACAATTTCAAAAAATATGATGCCGTTCATCTGACCATTCCCAATGTTGTCAAGGAGTATGAGTGCCTGATCGCGCAGAAGCGGTATCCTGGTGAGGACGCTATCGCTAAAATCCCAGAGTATGAGCGTGGGCAGTTGGCGAGGCTTATTTATAGCGGCTTCTATGATGCCCCGGACGATACTCCGCGTCCCTATCCAAAGGGTGTGGACTTTTATGATGCGCTCCCTATTATTGAAAAGCAACTGGAAGATAGGGGAAAAGCTGCGGAAATGCTGGCGACTCTGACCTCTCGGTTGGATGGCATGACAGATGGTGATCGCTATTACGATTCCGTCCGCCGCGCAAAAGAGCGGCTTGCTGAGTATGTGGACGGCACTTTCAGCCTGTTCAACCATCGGCACGATGCATTACGGCAGGTCCACCCTGTTGAAAATTCTCCTCGATCTGAACCGGTGCTGCAAGAAGCCGCACCGACTATGGAGCCGGAAGTACCCACACCGATTTCCACAGGCACACGCCTGACCATAGATGGGCGGCAGTTTGAAGTGGACAGCGTAGACGATCATACGCAAAGTGTCTCGCTGCGGGATGTGACCTTTGAAAACGGGACGGGGTTCCCCATTTTTCGACAGGAATCCGTAGAATTTGTACGCGAGCATGTGGAACAGCCCAACGTGGAGCAGACAGCGACACAGGCAGACGAGCCGCGTGTGGTTCTCACACCGCCGAAAAAGAGAAAACGGAACACGATTGCCTACCCGCTGGACGCAGATGGCAGAAATTACCGCATCACCGATGACCATATCGGAGAGGGCGCGCCGCTGGAGCGTTTTCAGCGCAATCTGGACGCCATCCGTACCCTGAAAGCGGTGGAGGCGGAGAACCGAACCGCCACAGCGGAGGAACAGGCGGTGCTGGCACAGTATGTGGGCTGGGGCGGTCTGGCGGACTTCTTTGACGAGAAAAATCCTCGTTACGCTGAACTGAAAGAACTGCTTACCGATGCCGAATACGCCGCCGCCCGCGAATCCACGCTGACGGCGTTCTACACGCCGCCTGTGGTCATCCGCGGCATCTATGCCGCCCTGGGACAGATGGGCTTCACGCAGGGCAACATTCTGGAGCCAGCCTGCGGTATCGGCAATTTTCTCGGTATGCTGCCGGAAAGCATGAGCGGCAGTAAGCTCTACGGCGTGGAGCTGGATGATCTCTCCGGGCGCATCGCCCGCCAGCTTTATCAGAAAAGCAGTATTGCGGTGCAGGGCTATGAGAAAACTGCCTTCCCGGATAACTTTTTCGATGTTGCCATCGGCAATGTTCCCTTCGGCCAGTTCCATGTAGCGGATAAACGCTATGACCGGCTGAATTTTCCCATTCACGAGTATTTCATCGCCAAGGCGCTGGACCAGGTCAGACCGGGCGGCGTTATCGCCGTTGTGACCTCCAGCTACACCATGGACAAGCGCACCGCCAGCGCGCGAAAATACATCGCGCAGCGCTCGGAGCTGCTGGGGGCCATCCGGCTGCCCAACAATGCGTTCAAGGCCGCGGCGGGCACCGAGGTGGTTTCAGACATTCTGTTCCTCCAAAAGCGCGAGCGCATGGTGGACATCGAACCGGAGTGGGTGCATCTTGCCACCAATGAAAACGGCATCCAGATGAACAGTTATTTCATCGACCACCCGGATATGATCTTGGGCGAGATGAAGATGGTGTCCGGGCCGTTCGGCCCCACGCCCACCTGTGAGCCGTACCCGGAGCAGCCGTTGGAAGCACTGCTGGCGGAGGCCGTTCAGAATGTCCACGGCGAGATCACCGCTTATGACCGGGAGGAAGAACTGGAGGGCGAGGATCATTCCATCGAAGCCGATCCTGCTGTCCGCAATTTTTCCTATACACTGGTGAACGGGCAAATCTACTACCGGGAAAACAGCCGCATGAACCCGGTGGAGGTATCCAAGACGGCAGAGAGCAGAATCCGCGGCATGATCGAGCTGCGGGACTGTGTGCGGACGCTGTTGGAATACCAGACCGAGGACTATCCCGATGAGGAGATCAAGGCGCAGCAAGCCAAGCTGAATGCGCTCTACGACGCCTTTACCCGCAAATACGGACTGATCAATTCCCGCGGCAATGCCATTGCGTTCGACCAGGACAGCGCTTATTTTCTGCTGTGCTCGCTGGAGATCCTGGACGAGGAGAAAAATCTAAAGCGCAAAGCCGACCTGTTTAGCAAGCGCACCATTCGCAGTCACAGGCCTGCTGAAAAGGTAGATACGGCGGTGGAGGCGTTGGCGCTGTCCATCGGAGAAAAGGCCCGCGTGGACATGGCGTACATGAGCAAGCTCACCGGCAAGGACGAGGAGACGCTGTTTTCCGACCTCAAGGGCGTGATTTTTTTGAACCCCGCTTACACCGGTGAGAACGATGGACATGAGAAATACCTGCCCGCGGACGAGTATCTTTCCGGCAATGTGCGTCAGAAATTGGCGGTTGCCCAAGGTAAGGCGGAACAGGACCCGCAGTATCAGATCAACGCCGATGCACTCGCACAGGTGCAGCCCACCGACCTCACTGCCAGCGAGATCTCCGTCCGGCTGGGCGCTACATGGCTGGACACCGAATATGTGCGCCGATTTATTTTTGAAACGCTGGGGACGCCCCGCAGCGCACAATGGAGCATAAAGGTCCACTATTCCGGCATCACCGGCGAGTGGCGTATCGAGGGCAAGAGCAAGGATCGCGGCAATGTGAAAGTCATCAGCACCTACGGCACCAAGCGCATCAACGCTTATGAGATCATTGAGGACACCTTGAACCTGAAAGATGTCCGCATTTTTGATTATGTGTACGATGCCGATGGCAGGAAAACCGCTGTCCTCAACAAGAAGGAAACCGCCATCGCCCAGAGCAAACAGGAACTCATTAAAGATGCCTTTGCCGAATGGATTTGGAAAGACCCTGATCGGCGCGAAGCTATCTGTAAGACCTACAATATCCTGTTCAATTCCAACCGTCCCCGTGAGTATGATGGCAGTCACATCAATTTCAGCGGCATGAACCCAGAGATCACGCTCCGCAAGCACCAGGTCAACGCCATCGCCCACATCCTCTACGGCGGCAATACTTTGCTGGCTCATGTAGTGGGTGCCGGCAAGACGTTTGAGATGGTTGCGGCGGCGATGGAATCAAAGCGGTTGGGCCTGTGTCAGAAATCCCTCTTTGTGGTGCCCAACCATCTGACGGAGCAGTGGGCCACTGAGTTTTTGCAGCTCTATCCGGCAGCGAACATCCTTGTCGCTACCCGCAAGGATTTTGAGACCAAGAACCGCAAGAAATTCTGTGGCAGGATCGCCACCGGCGACTATGATGCCGTTATTATCGGGCATTCGCAGTTCGAGAAGATCCCCATGAGCGTAGAGCGCCAGCGGGCCATTCTGGAACAGCAGATCGACGAAATTATGATGGGCATTTCCGAAGCCAAGCGAGAAAAAGCGGAGAATTTCACGATCAAACAGATGGAGAAAACCAAGAAGGGCCTGCAAGCCAAGATCGACAAGCTGAATGACCAGAGCCGCAAGGACGATGTGGTCACCTTTGAGGAATTGGGTGTTGACCGCATCTTCATTGACGAGTCACACTATTTTAAGAACCTTTTTTTGTATACGAAAATGCGGAATGTGGGCGGTATTGCCCAGACCGAGGCGCAGAAAAGCTCAGACCTCTTTATGAAGTGCCGTTATTTGGACGAGATCACCGGAGGGCGCGGCATTGTCTTTGCCACCGGCACCCCCATTTCCAACAGCATGGTGGAGCTTTACACCATCCAGCGTTACTTGCAGATGTCGGCGTTGGAGGAGCAGGGCTTGCAGCACTTTGACGCATGGGCGGCGAACTACGGCGAGACCGTCACCGCCATCGAGCTGTCCCCGGAGGGTACCGGCTACCGGGCCAAGACACGGTTTGCCAAGTTTTATAACCTGCCGGAGCTAATGTCCGTATTCAAAAATGTGGCGGACATCCAGACGGCAGATATGCTCAAGCTCCCCGTGCCGGAGGCGCATTACCACAACATCGCCTTGAAGCCATCGGAGTATCAGAAAGAGATCGTGGCGTCGCTGGCGGAGCGGGCCGAGAAAGTCCGCAACCGCGAGGTGGACAGCAGCGTGGACAATATGCTGCTCATCACCAACGATGGCCGCAAGCTGGCGCTGGATCAGCGGCTGGTCAATCCCATGCTCCCCAGCGATCCCAACAGCAAAGCCGCCAAGTGCGCGGAAAATGTGTTTGAGATCTGGCAGCGCACCGCTGGCCAACGCTCCACCCAAATGATCTTTTGCGACCTCAGCACACCGAAGGATGACGGCACATTCAGCGTTTATGATGATATTCGCGCGAAATTGCTGGAATTGGGTATTCCCGAAAACGAGATCGCCTTCATCCACAACGCCAAGAGCGAGGTACAGAAGAAAGATCTGTTCGGCAAAGTGCGGAGCGGTCAGGTGCGTATCCTGCTGGGCAGCACCCAGCGCATGGGCGCTGGCACCAACTGCCAGCAAAAGCTCATCGCCCTGCACCACCTCGAATGCCCGTGGCGTCCATCCGACCTTCAGCAGCGGGAGGGGCGCATTATCCGGCAGGGCAACGAAAACCCGGAGGTAGACATTTACAGCTATGTCACCGAGGGCACCTTCGACGCCTATCTTTACCAGCTTGTGGAGAGCAAGCAGAAATTTATCAGCCAAATCATGACCAGCAAATCGCCTGTCCGCTCCGCCGAAGATGTAGACGAACAGGCGCTTTCTTATGCCGAGATCAAGGCGCTGGCCAGCGGCAACCCCATGATCAAGGAAAAGATGGATCTGGACATTGAGGTGTCCAAGCTGAAGCTGCTGAAAGCCAACCATCTTTCTCAGAAATACGCGCTGGAGGACGCCATCAGCAAGGGTTTTCCGAAGCAAATCGCGGAAACGCAGGCGCGGATCGCCGGGTATGGCGCGGATATTGCCACGGTCAAGGAGAATACCCATCCCAATGGGGACGGCTTCTCTCCGCTTACGCTGGCGGGTGTCACCCATGCCGACAAGAAAGAGGCGGGCGCGGCGCTGCTGACCATGTGCCAAACGATGCTCTCCCCGGAGGCGACACAGGTCGGCAGTTATCGCGGCCTGACGCTGGAGCTGGCCTTTGATACCTTCGCACGGGAATACCGCCTGACCATGATCGGGCAGCTCCGCCACACGGTCACGCTGGGAACCGATGTGTTTGGCAATTTGCAGCGCATGGACAATGCGCTGGAGGGACTGCCCATCAAGGAGCAGGCTTGCCGGGAGCAGCTTTCCAATCTGCAAACGCAGTTGGAAACCGCAAAGGCAGAGGTACAAAAGCCGTTTCCCCGCGAGACGGAGCTGAACACCAAAACGGCACGGCTGGAGGAATTGAACACCCTGCTGAATTTAGACCACAAGGAGCCGGAGATCGTAGACGCCGAGCCGGACGAGGATCAAAGGCCGCCGGAGCGCCGCAGACCGCAGTTGGAGCGGTAAAACCAATAGAAAACGGAGGAAATTATGGGTTATCAGGAAAGTTGGTTCTATATCGAGCCGCAGCATAAATTCAAGAAATTGATCCAGGCATACGAAAAGGCGGAGCAGTCCGGCTACTATGAGGTAGCCGGTGCGGAACCACATTCCGTTATTGTTTTGAAGCAGCCTTTTGGCGATATTCCCGCAGGAAAGAAACTGCTTTGGGTGTGCGGTGACCGCGGCTTTCACTGTGCCGCTGGGGTATTCGGCGGCGAGCTGAAATGCTCCGGCAGGCTCCGCGTGATCCCGGTGGAGGCGGTGCTGAACGGCACCGACGATCCCCGCATGGAGGGGCTGGACTTTGACAGTCCGGCCCCCAGCGAAAACGCCTATATGAAACGATACAGCGTCGCCAATTACGCCCACCGGATGCGGGCGGGGCTGGCGAGATAATTTTTGAAATGGAGGATCGTTTACAATGAAAAGATTGGAAAGAAAGCAGGAAAAAGAACGGTTAGAACGCCAGATACATCAGCAGATGCTAAAAGAGCAGGAAAGCCTCATGAAAGAATTACGCACGATGCTGCCCGAAGCAGCAGAGTCCTTTTCTTCGGAACGTATCGTTTGCCTTTGTCATGTTGTTGACCTGTGGGCCTGCATTGTGGCCCTGTTTGAAGCACCAACTCCGCTTTCCATTAGCAAGCTGAGACGGCTGGCAGACTCGGATATGCCATTGATATTATTGAGCAGCGAGATTATGGAAAAAGAGAGCGATTTCCGTATTATTGAGTTATAAGGAGAACATCATGCCTACAAAAGACGAATTAGAAACCAAATTATACGAAAAAATGTCGCAGGAAAACGAGGCGTTTCTTGCGGAGATGAAAACGCAGTCGCCTGATGAGATCATTTCTCACGCCTACGAGATCGCCTGCCGTGACAATCTTCTGATGCTTTTTGAGGATGAAACAAGCCTCTCCGAGCGGCAGCTTACGGTGCTGAACGAGTTTGAGCATCCCCTGTCACAGCTTTATACAGACTGGCTCTCCCGCGATACGGATGAGATGGATGCCTTTCGAAACAGCATTGCGTGCTGTGCGGATGATATTCTTCGGAAAAGAGTCGAAGAAAAATATCGAGATCCCGCGCAGCCCATATACCCTAACACCCGTTCGGAAGCCATGGCTCGCGGAGAGGTCTTTGAGTGGATGGCCAGCCGGGATCGGACGCTGACCTGTGCGGGAACCTTTGAGAAGGACGCGACCAACGCCTACAACGATGGAAAGCTGCCTGCTTTTTTGAAGGAGTGGACAATCACCTACGGCAAGGACCGCTGTATGTTCGTGCTGGCCTGCACCATGGCGCAGCGCACGGGAGATGAGCGATTCTACCCACCGGCGCGTCAGGCCGCAGGCCGCTTTGCGGCGCTCCAAAAGCAGATGGGCGGGCACACAGACGTTTACGCTGTGGACAATCACTCCTGCGTGATCAATGCGGCAATGGAGCAGCTTGCCAAGCCGGAGCGCAGTGTGGAGCGAAAGGCGGCGAAAAAGGACGCGCCGGAACGGTAAGAGCGTTTTTGAAATAAGGCAAATGACAAAACAGCTTTATTTCAGAAAGTGGTTGTATTTCTGAAATAAGGCTGCATTGGAGCGGTGTCCGTGAGTTTTCTGAGGCGCTGACCATAAGGGCTTTCTAAAACGGATTTTGTGTGTTATAATGCTTGAAAAAATAGGAGAGACGCTGAAATGACGATTGCAGCAAAAGAACGCAGAATTCAGGCGGTAAAGCTGGCAGATGCTTTGAATGCCATTGAAGGCGTTCCCGTTTCGGAATATGCCAAGATGCTCTCACACTGCTGGGCGAACGGCGATTTGACTGGCGAGCAAATGAAAGAGGCTCTGCTGGCATCCCATCGCAAGTTGGCAGCACAGGAGAATCGCGCCCATGCCTGATCCGTATTTGTACGAAGATGTTCCTGTTTTGCGGAACAAGTTAGGCATCAAAACAGAAAAGATATTGGATTTGGTGGAAGCGGAACAATCCAGAGCGAATATGATGCTGCTTTATGAACGACCCTTTTCCAGTTTTTCGCCTGCAGGACTGAGAGAAATTCACCGCTTTCTGTTTGGCGACATCTATGATTGGGCTGGTGAATATCGCATCATCAATATCCAGAAGGCAGAGCGGCTTTTAGGCGGGCGGAGCGTGTGGTATTCCAATGACGATGATATTGCACGGGATTTAGACGCAGCTTTCCACAAAATTCAGATATTCCAATGGGATACTTGCAGCCGTGAGGAGTTCGTTGCAGCACTGACCCGATTGTTTCCTCCCATCTGGCAGGTGCATCCTTTCCGCGAGGGAAATACCCGAAGCGTCGTGATGCTGATGACCCTGTTTGTGGAAGCGCACGGCTATTATTTTGATAAGGACCTACTTGCGGCCAGCGCCGGATATGTGCGGGATTCGCTGGTAATGGCTTCTATTGACCAAAACTCAGAATATGAGCATTTGGAGCGCATTTTGATGGATGCCGTTTGCACTGATCCTATTGAAGCCTTGGACGGAGATAGACCCGTTGAGGAAGCTGCAAGCAAGTATAAAAAATATCAGAAAGAGCCGTATACTCCTGCACCACACACAGCGCGCTCTGAAGAAGAATGATTTTGAGGCACGAGCAGAAATGTTCGTGCCTTTTTATATCCGAAGGAAGGTGATGACTTTGCCCTGCTTATCAAAAGACCAGATCGCCGCTGCCCGCGAGATGGACCTGCTGACCTACCTGCGGCGGTTTGAACCGGACGAGCTGGTCTATGTTGGAAGTGGCACCTACACTACCCGCACCCACGATTCTCTGAAAATCTCCAACGGGAAATGGTGCTGGTGGTCGCGGAACATCGGCGGCACGAATGCGCTGGACTATTTGACCCGCGTGGAGGGACTTTCCTTTCTGGATGCCGTTCAGCGCATCCTCGGAGAATTGCCCTGTGTGCCGACCAAATCAGAGCCAACCGCACCGCTCCTGAAAACTGAATTTACCCTCCCACCCAAACACGCCGACAACCGGCGTGTTTTTGCATATCTGCGGAGCCGCGGCATTGACGCGGAGATCATCAACCACTGCATCAAGCGTGGGCAGCTTTACGAGGACGCAGAGCATCATAATTGCGTATTTGTGGGCTACAGAAACGACAAGCCTGCCTATGGCGCGATGCGGGGGACACTTTCAGACAGCACCTTTGCCGGTGAAGTTCCCAGCAGCGATAAACGGTTTTCCTTTGCCGTGCCTCGCCGTGCCAGTGGTAAAACGCTCTGCGTGTTTGAAGCGGCCATTGACGCACTCTCTTATCTGACGTTGCTGAAGCTGCGCGGGCAGGACTGGCGCGCCGCCAATACACTTTCCCTCTCGGGCATCTACCAGCCTCGGAAGGATGGTTCGATGCGATTCCCGGCGGCGTTGGAGCAATACTTGAAAGATAACCCCAGTGTGAAGCGGATCGTGCTGTGCCTAGACAACGATGAGCCGGGGCGGGCGGCGTCCGCAGCTATTCAAAAAGAACTTTCTGAGTATGAGGTCATCGACAATCCACCCCACAGCGGAAAGGACTACAACGACCAGCTACAGATCGTGAAAGGGATCCGCGGCAGGGTAAGAACCCGTGGCGGGGACGCACGCTGATTTGTTCTTTGGCTGGTACAGAACTGCAGGCGGCCTGCGGCTGCTTTGC
>ERZ772881.2148-NODE-2148-length-14964-cov-14.726273_pt1 | contig 14964 bp, 10 predicted proteins | sample MGYA00580581_ERZ772881 | MGnify/ENA primary metagenome ERZ772881 (study PRJEB29015, sample SAMEA2737668) | human gut metagenome | biome: human gut; feature: human-associated habitat; material: faeces | place: China | collected 2012 ...
CCTGATCGCCGAAGAACCACTCGGCATAGGGGTAAGCAAACTGCTCCATGGACATAGAGTGAATCTCTGCAATATCGGTCGATTCGCTGTAATAATCCGAAATGGGCTGGCTGCGCATGGCCATGTAGCCCGCAAACGCGTGGCCCAATTCGTGCGTCAGCACCTGCATATCGAAAATCGTGTGGTTGAAGCAGGAGAACACGAACGGCGCTTTCAGGCTGGGCAGACTCGTCATATAGCCCGTGGAGGCCTTGCCCGGCTTGTTCTGCAAATCCATCAACTCGTGGTCGATCATGAAATCGATGAATTCTCCCGTTTCCGGGCTGATCTCGTGGTACATCTTTTGCGCAGTCTTGACCATGAAGGCGTCGTCGCCCGCAGGCTCGGCGTTGCCGTCCGGGAACACCAGCTTTTCGTCGTAGCACATGACGTGGTCGAGGCCGAGACGCTTTGCCTGTGCGTCATAAAGCTTTTGGCACAGCGGGACAAGGAATGTGCGCACCTGCTCGCGGAAGGAAGCTACCTCCTTTTCACCGTAGTCTGTGCGGCCCTGCTCCAGATAGCCGACCGGGATGTAGTTCTCGTAGCCGAGATTTTTGCCCATCTGATTGCGGATTTTGATCAGTTCGTCCCAAATTTCCTCCAGACGCGGCTCATTGGCCTCATAGAACTTGGAATACGCCTTGACGGCGGCGGCACGCATCGCGCGGTCAGGATGCTCAAAGTATTTCTGCACACCGTAGAGGTTCAGCGTCTTGCCGTCGAACGGAATTTCCGCCGTGGCCATGATCTTCTGATATTCGTTGGTCAGCCGGCTTTCCTGCTGGCGCAGCGGAATGTTGGCCTCACAGAACAGCTTTTTCTGCAAATCCATGGAAACAAAATACTGCTTGCCGAACTCCTGCTCGATATCCGGGCGGAAGGGGCTGGAGGCAATCGCCTCGCTGAGCGCGACCTCTGCGCCGCTGAGCGTGGGCAGCGTGTCCTGCAGATACTGAATTTCCGCTTCATAAAACTCGTCGCGCGTGTCGAGCGTATGCCGGATGTGCGCGATGGAATCCTGTGTGAACAGCTCGCAGGTTTCGCGGTCGATCTCAAGCATCAGCGCGCGCAGCGCGGCGTAGTCCTCTGCATGTTGGACGGCAGCTTTCCATTGGGCAAGCTGTGTGCGGCGCGCTTCCAGATCAGGACGTTTGTATTCCAGTGTTGAAAACTTGTAATTTTCCATTGGGTTCTGGTTTCTCCTTATCCTTTATTTACGATTTAAGTGTATGTTTTTATGATACCCGTGCGGACGACTGCTGTCAATAGACTGCAAAGAAACGTTGTAAGAAAGCACCGGATGTGTTCGTCCGGATGATTGCAGCTCTGATTTTTGAACACACCGGCAGCAAAACGCGAAATAATTCTTTTAAACGCCGGGAAAGAATGGTACAATGACTCTGAGGTGATTGCATTGCTGAAGGTTTTTCTGGTAGAGGACGAATGCGTCGTGCGGGAAGGGCTGCGCGACTGCATCGACTGGGAACGGTACGGTTTTGAATTCTGCGGCGATGCGCCCGACGGCGAGTTGGCGCTGCCGCAGATCCGCAAGCTGCGCCCGGACATTCTGATTACGGATATCAAAATGCCGTTTATGGACGGGCTGGCACTCAGCAAGCTTGTCTGCGCAGAACTGCCGGAGACAAGAATTATTCTCATCAGCGGACACAACGACTTTGAGTTTGCGCAGGAGGCCATTGAGATCGGCGTGGAGCAGTATCTGCTTAAGCCTGTGACAAAGACGTCGCTTCTGAAAACGCTGGAGGATGTCAGCCGGAAAATCGACGAGGAGCGGGAGCAGAAAGCCTATCTGCGTCAGTTTCAGCAGGAAGGGCAGGAATATGAGCAGTATGCCCGCCGCAAGTTCTTTGAACAGATCACCTCCGGCACGCTGCGCGTTTCCGAGATCTACGAGCAGGCAAAGAAGCTGCAGATCGACATTGACGCCGAGGGTTATAACGTGATTTTGCTGACCCTGCAGAGCAAGGGCACGGCAGAGTATTCCCAGACGCTGGCCGAGCGGCTGGAGGAACTGATGGCGTATCTTCTGCGCTATGGCGAATATCTGCTGTTTCGGTGCAACCTTATGACCTACTGCGTCATTGTAAAGGGCAGCGCCGCGGGGCTGGACGCCGCCGTGCACCGTTGCCTGGAAAATATTCAGCGCCGCTGCGGCGGGGACGAAGCGCTTGCGTGGTACGCGGCGGTCAGCGAACCGGTCGCCCGTCTGAGTGAACTTCCCAGCTGCTACGCCAAGGCGCATACGATCCTTTCCTACCGGCATCTTTTGCCGGAACGGCATGTCCTGACAGCAGACGTGCTGCAAAAGCCGCAGCGCGGAGCGCTCCCGGCGCTCGACGAGGTCGATGCCAGCAAGGCGGATCCCGCTATTATCCGCAATTTCTTACAGACCGGCATGCGCGAGGAAATTCCGGACTTTGTATCGGAATACCTTGCATCCTTCGGAAACGCGCTGGATTCGATGCTCTTCCGGCAGTATGTGCTGCTGGAACTGCGCTTCAGCGCCATCCGCGCAGCCAAAGGCTTCGGCTACTCGCAGGAGGAATTCCTGCGTCCGCTGGGATCCAGGCAAATGCTTACGACAGATGTTGACCGTGATTCGCTGCAAAAAAACTGCGCCGCGCTTCTGCGCCGCGCCATTGATCTGCGCGAGGAGGAATCCGGCAATCAATATAAATCCATGCTCAAGCGTGCGCTGCGCTACATCGACCAGAACTATACCGACGAAAATCTCTCGCTCAATACGGTGGCGAAGGCTGCCAATATCAGCCCAAACTATTTTTCCGGCGTGTTCAGCCAGGAGATGGGGCAGACGTTCGTTGAATATCTGACGGAAAAGCGGATGGAGCGTGCGAAGGAACTGCTGCGCTATTCCGGCAAGCGGTCGAGCGAGGTTGCGTATGAGGTCGGCTACCGCGACCCGCGCTACTTCAGCTTCCTGTTCAAAAAAACGCAGGGCTGCACACCGAGCAGCTACCGCGCGGGAAACGGAGACGGGCATGAAGCGAAATGAGCCGCATCCGTCGCTGGACGGAAGGCTGCGGCGGCTGCTGTGGAGCATGCTGCTGCTCGTCTGCGTGATTCTGGTGGCAACGCTGGCAATTTTGCTGCTGCATAACCATCAGTATTCCATTGTCACCGCGAATATCGTCAGAGCCTCCCAGTTCAACCAGAACTTCAAGGAGGACGTCGATCTTAAAATGTACTACTATGTCATTGACAGCAGTTACGGCGAAACGCTGCCGCTGCAGGAGGTCGATGAGGCAAAGACGCTCGGCCAGGAACTCCTGTCCGGCACGCAGGACCGGCAGAGCCGCAAGGCCATCACGAGCGCGATCAATCTGTGCGAAAATCTGCGCGAACGCATCGTGCAGATCACCGAAACAGACGGTTACGAGGCCAGAATGGAACTGCTGGAGTCCAATATCTATATTCTCACAGAATTGATCCAGCAGTATTTTTATACCTATCTCTACCATGAGGCTGGCTATCTGGATTCTTTGCAGGCTGCACTGACGGCCCGGCTCTGGTTGGAACTGGGGCTGGTCGCCGGCGGCGCGCTGATTCTTGTGATTGTGCTGATGCGCCGCTCGGCGGCAATCAGCCGCAGCATCACACAGCCGATTTATGCGCTGCGCGAGCGCGCCCAGTCGATTGGCCGGGGCGATCTTGCCGCGCGGAAGCCTGTCGTTGCCGAGGATGAGACGCTGCAGGCGCTCAGCAGCAGTCTGGAACAGATGGCCCAGCATCTGCAGCAGCAGATGGAACTCAACCGGCAGGAGCAGGACAAGCTGCGCGCGATGGAACTGGCGCTGCTGCAAAGCCAGATCAACCCGCATTTTCTTTATAATACACTCGATACGATCATCTGGCTTGTGGAAACAGGAAAGAACGAACAGGCTGTCGAGATGGTCACAAGCCTGTCAAATTTTTTCCGCAGTTCTCTGAGCAAGGGCCGCGATATTATTACGCTTGGCGAGGAAGAGATTCATGTGCGTAGCTATCTGGAGATCCAACAGGTGCGCTACCGGGATATCCTGCGCTATGAGATCTGCGTCCGGCCGGAACTGCGCGGCTGTGTGTTGCCAAAGCTGACCTTGCAGCCGCTGGTGGAAAACGCGCTCTATCACGGCATCAAGCTGCGCCGCGGCATGGGCCATATTCTCATCGATGCCGCGCAGGAGAACGGACATGTCCGAATCTGCGTGCGCGATGACGGTGCGGGCATGGCGCCCGAGCGTCTGCAGCAGCTGCGGCAGAGTCTGGATACGGAGGAACAGGTTGGCTTCGGCTTGCGGACGGTCTACCGGCGGCTTCGGCTGTTGTACGGCGCGCAGTGCTCCATGGAACTGGAAAGCGAGCCAAACGTCGGAACGACAGTCACGCTGCGCTTTCCAATTAGAGAGGAGGCGGAGGCATGAAACGGCTGATTCTTTTGCTTCTCCTTCCGGCGCTTCTGCTGCTTGGGGGCTGTATGCCCTATGTCCGGCAGACGCCGGAGGAGGAGACGACGCTCATTACCGTCGGCTTTTCGCAGGTCGGTGCAGAATCGGACTGGCGCGTGGCCAACACCGAGTCTATGCGCGAGAGCCTGAGCGAGGAAAACGGCTTTGAATTGCTGTTTGACAATGCCCGGCAGAAGCAGGAAAACCAGTTCAAGGCCATCCGCACCTTCATCCAGCAGGATGTGGACTACATCGTGCTTGCGCCGGTTACAGAGACGGGCTGGGAAAGCGTGCTGGAGGAGGCGCGCGCAGCGGGCATTCCGGTTATCATTGTTGACCGGCAGGTGGAACTCAGTGACGTGTCACTCTATACAAGCTGGGTCGGCTCGGATTTCAGAAAGACTGCCGACGAGGCGATCGCGTGGCTGGCAGAGACGCTGGAGGCGCACGAAAATGCAGACGCGGAGGTGCAGATCCTGCATTTGCAGGGAACGCCCGGCTCCACGGCGCAGCTTCAGCGCTCTGCCGCGCTGGAAGCGGGCGCAGCCGCGCACAAGGGCTGGACGGTTGCTGAGCATTTGAACGGTGATTTCACGCAGGCAAAGGCGTATGAGGAGACGCTTGCCTATCTGCAAAGCAATCCCGCGCCGGATGTGGTCTACTGCGAGAACGACAATATGTGCTTCGGCGTCATGCAGGCGATGGACGAATTGGGTATCGTCTACGGAAGCGGCGGCGTGACGCTCATTTCCTTCGACGCGGTACGGCGGGCGCTTTCCTACTGTAAAGATGGAAAAATCGACCTCTGCGCCGAATGCAACCCTCTCCACGGGCCGCGCGTGCGCGCGATCATCGAACAGCTGGAGCGCGGCGAAACGCCGGAAAAGCAGTCGTATGTCCCGGAACAGCTTTTTACAGGCGACCGCATCACAGATGAACTGCTGGAAAGCCGTGTATATTAAAACAGCGTGCATCCGAAGTCCGGATGCACGCGTTTTTATTCGATCAGCCGCTTTGCCGGGCGTATAGTGCCCATGGCAGGCGGACGCTCTGGCAGGGCTGGCGGCGGATCTGGCTGAGAAGATTCTCGGCTGCGGCATGGCCCATGGCGTGTGGATCATGTCCGGCCGAGGTGATGCTGACAGGGCCGAAGGTGCTGTAGTAACTGTTGTCAAAGCTTACGACGGCGATATCCTCCGGCACGCGCTTTCCCGCGCGCAGAAGCGTTCGGATGAGATGAAAGGCAATCTCGTCATTGTAGCAGACGACGGCAGTGCAGCTGCCCAGCTGCTGCCGCAGAAAATTTTGCAGCATGCTTTCATCCTGCAGTTCGACAAGCTGGTAGCGCTGAAAGCTGGAAAACCAGAGGAAATTTTCATCGAGCGGGAAAAGTCCGGCGTCGCGCATCGCGCAGACCACGCCGTGATAGCGCTCCGGCCCCTGTGCATCGTCGGATTTGAAAATCCCGGCGATTGTTTGATGCCCGTTCCGGATGAGGTGTCCGGCCAGCAGATAGCCGCCGCCGTAATTGTCGTCGCCGACACAGAATGCGTCGGGCAGTTCCCGGCAGCTTCCGTGCAGGAAGGTCATAGGCAGTCCGCGCTGCCGGAGCGCCTGATACAGTTCGGCGTTTGGATTCGGCAGCGCTGTCTTGCAGCCCTCAACCAGAATCCCTGCCGGGGGATCGAGCAGCAGCTGCTGCAGGATCTCGCGCTCACGATGGATGGAGTTTTCCGTGGCGTGAATGACGACGGAAAAGCCTTGTACGGAAAGGCATGCCTGAATATCCTTGAGCAGTGACGGAAAAATGTAGTCGCTGAGCGAGGTCGCAATCACGGCGATGCGCCGGTCCTGATTGGCTGCCGCCGGGCAGAGAAAGCTGCCGCTGCCGCGGCGTTTTTCAATGAGTCCCTCCTGCTCCAGCACGGCAAGCGCCTGCCGGAGTGTCTGGCGGCTGACAGAAAACTGCGCAGCGAGTTCCTGTTCGCACGGCAGTTTCCGCTGGCCGTCTGCGTGCCACTGCGGCAGCGTCTGCCGGAGCGCCATTACCAGCTGCTCATATTTCGGCGCCATACGCACCCGCCTCCTGTCTCGTATTTTAGAAGCCTGTAGCAAAAACGCAAGCACTTACACATTCGTTGTAGGGGGCCGATGCCCACATCGCCCCCTACAACCGAATGTGCGGATGCCTGCGAATTCGCCGACAATATATGCGAAATTCGCTGCTTTCTGCTGCCGAGGCTGCGTTCGCTTCCATTGTACCACAGCCATCCGCAAACCGCATTGCCGGATTTGTTTGTTTTCTTTCGGAGATTTATCAGACAGCCGAAAGAAATTCTGCGCTTTTGCGGACAACACGAGAAAAACAGAGAAAGTTTTAAGAAATTTTCAAACAATTACAGAAAAAATCAAACAAACCTTGCACAGAACTTAGCATTTTGTCAGTGCTGTACAAAAACATACTTCGCAGCAGCATCAAGACGGAGACAGAAAAAAACAAACAAAACAGGTGCATCAATCGGAAAAAAATAAAATAAATACTGTAAAAACAGAGCAGTTTCCAAAGAGCTGTCCGTTTTTGGCGGAATACGGACAAAAGCTGTCTGCGCGCTGCGCCGAATTTGGCGCAGAACTTGTTCGTCAGATTGATTTTTGTCTCTCCACACGCTTAAATAAAGCCATAACAGGCGAATACCTGTAAGACCTGTGAAAAACCAACACAATTTGAAAGTGAGGAAACAAATCATGAAAAAGATTCTTGCTCTGCTTCTGGCAATCACCATGATTGCCGCGTTCTGCGCCTGTGCGCAGAAGCCCGCCGACACGACTCCGGCCGATACCTCCGCAGACACCGCTTCCGATGCACCTGCCGCTTCCGATGGCAAACTCATCAAGGTCGGCATCATCAACAACGACCCCAACGAATCCGGCTACCGCACCGCCAACGACAAGGATCTGAAGGCGATGTTCACCGAGGAAAACGGTTATGACGCTTCCTTCGCCTACAGCCTCAAGAACGACGAGCAGATCGCTGCTGCCCAGAAGTTCATCCAGGACGAGGTTGACTATCTGCTGATCTCCGCCGCTGGTACCTCCGGCTGGGATTCCGTCCTGCAGGACGCACAGGCTGCCGGTATCCAGGTCATCCTCTTTGACCGCACCATCGACGCTGACGAGAGCCTTTATGTTGCTTCCATCGTCTCCGACATGGCCAAGGAAGGCCAGACCGCTGTTGACTGGCTGGCTTCTCAGGGCCTTGACTCCTACAACATCATCCACATTCAGGGCGTCATGGGCTCCGCTGCCCAGATCGGCCGTACCGGTGCGCTGGACGCGCAGGTCGCTGCCAATGACAACTGGAACATGGTGACCCAGCAGACCGCCGAGTGGAACGCCGAAACTGCCCAGCAGATCGTGCAGTCCGTCATCGACTCCGGCAAGGAATTCAACGTCATCTACGCTGAGAATGACGACATGGCCAAGGGCGCTGTTGCGGCTCTGGACAAGGCAAACATCTCCCACGGCGTGGGCAAGGATGTCATCGTCATGGGCTTCGACTGCAACAAGTGGGCGCTTGAAGAACTGCTCGCCGGCAACTGGAACTACGACGGCCAGTGCAACCCCTTCCAGGCTTCCTACATTGACGCCATCATCAAGGATCTGGAAAACGGCAAGGCCCCGGCTGAAAAGACCATCGTCATGGACGAAAAGGGCTTCGACGCTTCCACTATCACGCAGGAAGACGTTGACAACTACGGCATTTAATCAAACACTGAACTTCGCATAAAGACTGAAATGGCTGCGTGCGGCACGGCGTATATGGAGCATTCCGTGTATCCGCGCTGCACGCAGCGTGCCATTATGGAGGCGAACACAATGCAGGAAACAGCTTTACTGGAATTGCGGGGGATCTGCAAATTTTTCCCCGGTGTCCGCGCGCTTGACGGCGTGGATTTTACGCTCCGCAAGGGTGAAATCCATGCACTGATGGGGGAGAACGGCGCGGGCAAATCCACGCTTATTAAGGTGCTCACAGGCGTGTATTCCAAAGACGAGGGCACTATTTCCATGGAAGGAACGCCCGTACAGATCCGCACGACGCAGGACGCGCTGAAAGCGGGCATCAGTACGGTTTATCAGGAAATCACCCTCTGCCCGAATCTGACTGTGGCAGAGAATCTATACATTGGAAGAACAAAGGGCGCGTTTACAAACTGGCGCAAAATGAACGCGGACGCGAAAAAACTCCTGGAGTCGCTCGGCATTCCCGCCGCGCCCACGCAGCAGCTGTCCAGCTGCTCCATTGCCGTGCAGCAGATGGTCGCCATTGCCCGCGCAGTCGATATGGAGTGCAAGGTCCTTATTCTCGACGAGCCGACATCCTCTCTTGACGAGCAGGAGGTTGAAAAACTCTTCAAACTTATGCTGGACCTCAAATCACGCGGCGTCGGCATTATCTTTGTTACGCATTTTCTCGAGCAGGTCTACGCCGTCTGCGACCGTATTACCGTTTTGCGCGACGGCAAACTTGTCGGCGAATACAAGATTGCCGACCTGCCGCGTGTGCAGCTTGTGTCCAAGATGCTCGGCAAGGAACTCGATGATCTGTCCGAGATCAAGAGCGAAGGCGCCGCAGACGCGCTTGAGGGCGCGGAGGTCGTCTATGAGGCAGCCGGGCTTTCCAGTGCGGCAGGCGTTCGCCCGTTTGATTTTTCCATCCGCAAGGGCGAGGTCAACGGCTTTACGGGTCTGCTCGGCTCCGGCCGCAGCGAATCCGTGCGCGCGATCTTCGGCGCGGATCATGTCTCCGGCGGTACCGTGAAGATGGACGGCAAGCAGGTGAAGATTACCTCGCCGCTGCGCGCCATGAAGCACGGCATCAGCTATCTGCCCGAGGACCGCAAGCGCGACGGCATCATCGGAGACCTCTCTGTGCGCGACAATATCATTCTCGCGCGGCAGGTGCTCGACGGCTTCTTCCATCCCATTTCCAAGGCAAAGGCGGAAAAATACGCCGAGGAGTATATCAAACTCCTGAGCATCAAGACGGCCTCGACCGACACGCCCATCAAGGCGCTCTCCGGCGGCAATCAGCAGAAGGTCATTCTGGCGCGCTGGCTGCTGGCGAATCCCGTCTATATGATCCTCGACGAGCCGACGCGCGGCATCGATGTCGGCACAAAGGTCGAGATTCAGAAGCTTGTTCTGCAGCTTGCCGCAGAGGGCAAGAGCGTGACGTTTATCTCGTCCGAAATCGACGAGATGCTCCGCGTCTGCTCGCGCCTTGTCGTCATGCGCGACCGGCAGGTCGTCGGCGAACTGCGCGGCAGCGACCTCAACCAGAGCAGCATCATGAAAACCATTGCCGGAGGTGAACAGGCATGACCCGGACAACCGAAAAACCGCAGGGCAGCTTCCTTGCCCGGCTGGTGCGCAAGCAGATTTTTATCCCGCTGGCTGCACTTCTGATTTTGATCGTATTCAACTTTATCGCAGACCCCTCGTTCTTCGCCATTACGCTGAAGGAAAACAGCCTCGGCGATCTGGTCCTGACAGGCAACCTGATCACAATCCTCGATAACGCATCCGAACTTGTCATTCTCGCCATCGGTATGACGCTTGTGACAGCGGCCTCCGGCGGACAGGATATTTCTGTCGGCTCCGCCATCGCTATTGCGGGCAGCGTCGTCCTTCGCGTGCTGTGCGGCACGAATTCGCGCCCGGATACGCTGCAGGCGCCGATCCTTGTGGCATTTCTGGCCTGCTGCGTCGTCTCTATGCTCTTCGGCGCGTTCAACGGCACGCTCGTTGCTGTTTTCAAAATTCAGCCGATGGTTGCCACGCTGATTCTTTACACGGCCGGTCGTTCCATTGCTGCATGGATCAATAACAACGAACTGCCCATGATCTCCGATCCGTCGTTTGCGTATTACGGCAATTTCCTGCCGGGCGTGGCCGTTCCGACGCCGATTTTCATTGCCGTGATCTGCATGATACTCGCGTGGGCGCTGCTGCGGTTCACGAATATCGGGCTTTATTCGCAGGCAGTCGGCATCAACGCCAGTGCCGCGCGGCTCAACGGTATCCACCCGCAGTTCGTAAAGTTCCTGACCTACGTCATCCTCGGCCTGTGCGTGGCCGTTGCGGGCTTTATCAAGGTCAGCCGCTTCTCCACCATCAACTATTCCGTTGTGGCCAAGGACATCGAAATGGACGCGATTTTGGCTGTTGCACTTGGCGGCAACGCGCTCTCGGGCGGCAAGTTCAACATCTGGGCCTCCGTCCTCGGCGCGTATGTCATCCAGTTCCTCACCACGACGTTGTTCAAGTTCAATGTCGTTTCCAGCGCACTGCCGGCCTACAAGGCAGTCGTGGTCATCATCCTCGTCGTGCTGAGCGCGCCGACTGTCCGCGAAAAGCTGGAAGCGCTCAAAAAGCGGCACAGAACCGAAGAAAAGAAGGAGGCTGGCACCCATGCGGAATAAAACAAAAGCGCCTTCACTTGCGCACAAAGGCCGTCTGACAGACGCAAAGCTGCTGCTGATCATCACAATCTGCGTTTTTGTCGTCATGTATGTGTGCGCGGTGCTGTTTCTTGGCTCCGGCTTCAAAAAGCCGCAGACCTTCTTTAACATTCTCAACGAAAACGCAGCGCTGCTCATTCTCTCGTGCGGCATGAGCCTCGTCATGATCACGGGCGGCATTGACATTTCTGTCGGGACGCTCACCGCGCTCGTCTGCATGAGCTGCGCGGTCAATCTCGACTATCAGGGCGGTACCGTCCTGACGGCCATCCTGCTGGCCCTCGGCATCGGCACGGCGTTTGGTTTTGTGCAAGGCTTCCTGATTGCCTATCTTGAAATTCAACCGTTCATCGTCACGCTTGCGGGCATGTTCTTTGCCAAGGGTATGACGACCATCGTCAACGCGACACAGTTTAACGTGGAAAACGCAGCATTTAAGGCACTCAAGGAAACGCGCATCTATGTGCCCGGTATGGGCTCCGTCAATAAACTTGGTGCGTATGTCCCCGCCTATGTGGAGATTGGCGTTGTGGTGGCGCTGGTGGTTGTGGCGGTTTTGTTTGTGGTGCTCCGCTGGACGAAGTTCGGCAGAAGTGTCTACGCGGTCGGCGGCAACAGCTACAGCGCCAATATGCTGGCCATCAATGTCAAGCGCACGAAGTTCCTTGCGCACCTCATCTGCGGCATTCTTGCGGGCATCGGCGGTTTTGTGTACTTCCTGCATGTCGGCTCTGGCTCCCCGTCGCACGCAAGCGGCGCGGAAATGAACGCCATCGCGTCCTCTATCATCGGCGGCACGATGCTGACCGGCGGCGTCGGCAACATCATCGGCACGCTCTTTGGCGTCTTGTCCCTGAGTACGATCAAGAATATCGTCTCCTCGCTGGGACTTGATGAAGCATGGTGGACGAATATCACAGTCGCAGCCATGATCTGCCTGTTCCTCGTGATTCAAAGTCTGGTCCTGTCGCGCAAAAACAAGGACGAATAAGCGCCTTTACAGGCATTACACCGTATTTCAATAGGAGATATCAAATATGAAACACTATGAATTCTGGTTTATCGTCGGCTCGCAGACGCTCTACGGCGAGGATGTTCTGACGACTGTCGCACGGCGTGCGGAGGAGATGGCGCAGAAGCTGTCCGCCGTCCTGCCGTATCCGCTCAAATATAAGGTCACAGCCAAATCCAGCGCTGAGATCACGCAGGTCGTAAAAGAGGCTAATTACGATGATTCCTGCGCCGGTATCGTCACATGGTGCCATACATTCAGCCCGTCCAAAATGTGGATCAACGGCCTGGATATGCTCCAGAAGCCGTGGCTGCACTTTGCGACCCAGTATAACCGTGAGATTCCCAATGAAGAAATCGACATGGACTTCATGAACCTCAATCAGGCCGCGCACGGCGACCGGGAACACGGCTTCATCGGCGCGCGCCTGCGCAAGCCGCGCAAGATTATCGCTGGGTACTGGCAGGACGAGGATGTGCAGGCCCGCATCGGCAGCTGGATGAAGGCCGCCATCGGCGTCGCCGTCTCGAAGAACATGAAAGTCATGCGTTTCGGCGACAATATGCGCAACGTGGCTGTCACCGAGGGCGATAAAGTCGAAGTCCAGAAGAAACTCGGCTGGGAAGTCAACACATGGGCCGTCGGTGATCTGGTCAAGAAAATGAACGCCGTCACGGAGGCTGAAATTGACGAACTCATGGCCGTTTACCGCGAAAAGTACGATTTTGCGACCGACGATATCGCTGCCATCCGCTATCAGGCGCGCGAAGAGATCGCTATGAAGAAGATGATGGATGCGGAGGGCTGCAAAGCCTTCTCCAACACGTTCCAGGACCTCTATGGCATGGAACAGCTGCCCGGCCTCGCGTCCCAGCACCTCATGGCGCAGGGCTACGGCTACGGCGGCGAAGGCGACTGGAAGGTCGCAGCGATGACCGCCATCCTGAAAGCCATGGGCGAAAACGGCAACGGCGCGTCCGCGTTCATGGAGGACTACACCTATCATCTCGTCAAGGGCCAGGAGTATTCCCTCGGCGCGCATATGCTGGAGGTCTGCCCGTCCGTGGCAGCCGGCCGTCCGCGCATCGAGACGCACTTCCTCGGCATCGGCATGAACGAAAAAGACCCCGCCCGCCTCGTCTTCGAGGGCAAAGCGGGCAAGGGCGTTGTCACAAGCCTCATCGACATGGGCGGCAGACTGCGCCTCATCGTGCAGGATATTGAGGCTGTCAAGCCCATTATGCCCATGCCGAACCTGCCGGTCGCCAGAGTCATGTGGCGCGCGATGCCCGACCTCACCACCGGCGTCGAGTGCTGGATCACAGCGGGCGGCGCACATCACACCGTCCTGAGCTACGACGTGACTGCCGAGCAGCTGCGCGACTGGGCAAGAATGATGGAAATTGAATTCGTCCACATCACGAAGGACACCACGGTCGAGGGGTTGGAGCAGGAACTGTTCCTGAACGACCTCGCGTGGAAGCTGAAATAAGTGCACAACGCTGAAACAGGAACTGCTGAACAGGCATGATTTTCTGCGGCTGTTTTGAAAGGCTACGGCCCGCTGCATGTTGCAGCGGGCCGGTTGTGTATGGAGCGTTACAGACAGGTCTGCAGGATGCACAGGATCATCTGCGCATGTTCGCATTCCTCTTCAGCAATTCTCAGCAGCATGCAGCGGTGCGTTCCGGCGTTCTCGGCAAGCGTCTCATATGCCTCGTGCGCGGCGTGCTCCTCGGAATAGCGTTGGCGGAGCGTCTCGTTGATACAGGTGACGCACGGCGCTTCCGGCCTGCCGGGGCAGGCCTTTTTGCCGGTCTTGAGAAAATAGACCGCGCCGAATTGCTTCGCGTGGCAGGCCTCCTGCCGGGCCATTTCACGCAGCATCGCCTGTGCCTTGCCCTTCATGCGGCAGGCGAGGTGCGCATAGAGCGCGCTGTCATTGCGTTCGTCCGCAATCAGTTCAAGCAGCTTTTCGGGCGTCAGGGAATCGGCCGCAGCGCTGCCGGAGCCGGTTTGCTCGTTCATCTGGGCAGCAGGCACGGCCTGCGCGCTCATCACGCGGCTCCAGACCCGCTGCGCCTGTTTTTCCGTGAGTGGTTGCATGGGATCTCCCTCCTTCGCCTCATCGTATGCGCTGCGAGGCCGGATTGTGCGGTTTCACAAAAAATCCCACACGAAAGCGGCAAATTTGCACGATTTTCTCGCAGAAAAATCTTGTATTTCCAAGATGTCTGTGTTAAAATTCTTTTTTGTGAGATTTTTATTCAGGCAAAGAAGGAAGGGGCGCCAAGTATGACGCAGGATAAAATTCGGAATATTGCAATCATCGCGCACGTTGACCACGGCAAGACCACGCTGGTCGATCAGATGCTCAAGCAGGGCGGCGTGTACCGCGAAAATCAGGCGGTCGTCGACCGTGTGATGGACTCCGGCGATCTCGAACGCGAGCGCGGCATCACCATTCTCGCCAAGAATACCGCTGTCCACTATAAGGATTATAAGATCAACATCGTCGACACCCCGGGCCATGCCGATTTCTCCGGCGAGGTCGAGCGCATTCTGAAGATGGTCGACGGCGTCCTGCTGCTTGTCGACGCAGCGGAGGGACCCATGCCGCAGACGCGCTTCGTGCTGCAGAAGGCGCTGGAGCTTGGACACAAGGTCATTGTCGTCGTCAACAAGGTCGACCGGCCCGACGCCCGCGTGCACGAGGTCATGGACGAGGTGCTTGAGCTGCTGCTCGATCTGAATGCGACCGAGGAACAGTTCGATTCCCCGACGATCTTCTGCTCGGCCCGTGAGGGCACGTCGTCTTACGGCCCCGACGACAAGGGCACGGATCTTGTCCCGCTGTTCGAGACGATCGTCAACTATATCGATCCCCCGAAGGGCGATGAAAACGGGCCGCTTCAGGTGC
>ERZ772881.2163-NODE-2163-length-14896-cov-3.520517_pt1 | contig 14896 bp, 10 predicted proteins | sample MGYA00580581_ERZ772881 | MGnify/ENA primary metagenome ERZ772881 (study PRJEB29015, sample SAMEA2737668) | human gut metagenome | biome: human gut; feature: human-associated habitat; material: faeces | place: China | collected 2012 ...
GGATCAGCAATATCAGCGTGAGGATACGCAGTCGTTTCATAAAGCACCTCGGGTCAAAAATCTTCCATCAGCGGATGCACCGCGCGGTTTTCCAGAATGGCGGCGGGATTGCGCTCCAGCAGGAGCGCAGCGGCCTCCGGCGAGGCCGCGCGTGCGATGTGGTCAAAAAGATCGTCCAGCTGCGGCGTGCGCCGGTAGGGGCTGTGCGCGTCGCTGGCGAAGAGATGGACGCAGCCGTTTGCAAGGCACCACTGCGCGGCCTTTGCCGCGTGGCGGCCGAACATGCCGCTGAGGCTCCCGCGGTTGAGCTGGAGCACATAACCGCTCTCGGCCCAGCGCAGCAGGCGGCGCGGATCGTCCTGTATAAAATAGTATCGCTCCGGGTGTGCCACAACGGGCGTCAGGCCGCGCACGGCGATGCTTTCGAGCGTCTGCGCGGCAAACCACGGCGTCTCGCCGAAGGCGAACTCGACCAGCAGATACCGGCTCCCGCCGAGCGTCAGAAGCCGCTCCTCATCCAGAAGCCGCGGCAGCTCGGGCGTAGAAAACACCTCCATGCCGCGATAGAGCGTGACCGGCAGGCCCTCCTGCCGGAAAAGCATCGCCAGACGACGGAAGCGCGTCTCCAGCGCGCCGTCGTAATAATTTCCCTGCCCTTCCGGGAGGTTGCAGTGCGGCGTGAGCGCGATGGCCGTCACGCCGCTGCGGGCGGCGATGCGGCCCATTTCGAGGCTGTCGGCCTCGCTGGCGGAGCCGTCGTCCACGCCGGGAAGCATGTGGCAGTGCAGATCGATCATACGCCCGCGCCCTGCATGGCCGCCTCGGCCTCGCGGTTGACCTCCTCCGGCGTGCGGAAGGTTGGGCAGATCTCGTGCAGCAGTGCGACCATCCGCTCCGCGTCGTTGGATTCTGCGGCAGCACGCAGACGGTCGAGCTTTTCCTTCATGGAATTCCTGCCGACCTCGGGCCGCTGCTCGACGAAAATTTTCGCATTTTCCGTCCGGTGGAGGTTTTTGTCGGAGATCAGCAGCTCTTCATAAAGCTTTTCGCCGGGACGCAGGCCAATTTCCTGAATTTCGATGTCCACGCCGGGCGTCAGCCCGGACAGGCAGATCATCTTCTCCGCCAGCTCGCGGATATACACCGGCTGGCCCATGTCCAGCACGAACACCTCGCCGCTGCGCGCGAAGGAGCCGGCCTCCAGCACGAGCTGGACGGCCTCGGCGATGGTCATGAAGTAGCGCACGATGCGCCGGTCGGTGATGGTGACCGGCCCGCCGTAGGCGATCTGCTTTTTAAACAAAGGTATGACGGAGCCGCTGGAGCCTAAAACGTTTCCGAAGCGAACGGCGGCGAATTCGGTCTTGCTTCCATGGCGCAGGCCCTGTAAGACCTGCTCGCAGAGATACTTGGTCGCGCCCATGACGTTGGTCGGGTTGACGGCCTTGTCGGTGGAGATGAGGACGAATTTTTCCGCGCCGCAGCGGCTGGCCGCGCTGGCGGTGTTGTAGGTGCCTAGGACGTTATTCTTGACGGCCTCGCAGGGACACGCCTCCATCAGCGGCACATGCTTATGCGCCGCCGCGTGGAAAACGACCTGCGGGCGATATTTTTCAAAGATCTGGTCGAGGCGCTCCCGGTCTCGGACGGACGCGATCTCGATGGAAAGCGGGAAATCGTGACCGTAGCGGTGGAGCAGGTCGTTTTGCAGCTCATAGGTGGTATTTTCCGCGATGTCGAGCAGCACGAGCCGCGCGGGCCGGTAGCCTGCGATCTGGCGGCACAGCTCCGAGCCGATGGAGCCGCCGCCGCCCGTAACGAGGACGGTCTTGCCGTGCAGGAACTCGGCGATATGGGGATTGTCCAGCCGTACCGGCGACCGGCCCAGCAGGTCGTCGATCTCGACCTCGCGCACGGCAGGCAGATAGCTGCCGGAGCGCTTGGGGACGGCGGTGAGCGGCTCGCCGAGCATATGTATCCGGCAGTGGGTTTCGGAGCAAAGCTCCAGAATTTTTTTGCGCCGCTCCGGCGTCAGCGCCCGGATGGCGAGGATGATATCGGTGACGGGGGTATCCCGAAGGATTTCGGCAACATCGTCGATGGGGCCGTAGACAGGAACGCCGTGGATGCGCTTATGCTGCTTGGCGGGATCGTCGTCCACAAGGCAGTAGGGGCGGTAGCGGCCCTGCGTCCGCTCGTCCAGATCCGAAAGGAGCGCGGCGGCGGCAGCGCCCGCGCCGATGATGGCGGTCGGTGTGCGCGCGGTGGGATGGCCCTGCGTGCCTACGACCCTACGTCGGTAGACACGGTAGGTGAAGCGGTAGGCCAGCATGATGAGCAGCGCGATCGACGTGCCGGTCAGCGCACCGGAGATCCAGACATAGTTCATGCCGGCGAGTAGGTTGATCGCGGCGTACAGGAGGAAGCCGAAGCTCAGTCCCTTGAAAAGCTGGAGGTATTCCAGACTCTCGGCATAGCGCCAGAGCGTTTCATAGGTGTGCAGCAGCAGCTGGAACACGAACACACATGCCGAAAGCAGCCCCATGTGCAGCACCAGATTCAGCAGCTTGATATTTCCACTGCACAGATATGGCAGGAAGAGCAGAAAATTACAGGTCGCAAAGACCACTGCGTCCAGCAGCAGCACGATCAGCCCGCGATGTCGAGACAACGGCCAGACCCCCTTTTAGAGTTGTCAATAAATTGCACTTTATTATAGCATCGCCCATAAGGGAAGTCAAACCCTGTACGGCAGAAAATGCCGGATTTGGCGGAAGAAAACTGGGACGCCATGGATAAAAATTTATTATGTAAAATACGAAAAAGCTCTTGAAAAGCGGGATAGTGTGGTAATATTTACTATACGAATGGGGTGGAGTTCCCTTACGCGTTTTCCGGTTTGTGGGAGAGCTGGAAGCCGCGGCCACCTGTCTGGGAAAAAAGTCATATGAGGAGGAAAAGGCAATGACAAAAGCAAAACGTATGTTATCTCTTTTGCTGGCTGTTATTATGATTTTGTCCGTGATGCCGATTACAGCAAGCGCGGCAGAGAATGATTCGGATCCTTCCGACGAGCCTTCGACGGGCGTGAACGGCCTCTACATGAATAAGACGGTGAACAGCGCGCACAACGAGCTGACGCTGGAAGCGTTCGTCACCGGCAGGAGCCAGACGCAGGTCACCACCGTTCCGGTCGACACCGCGCTGGTGCTTGACGAATCCACCTCGATGGAAAAATACATCACGGTTGGCAGCAAAGACAATACAACTTCTCTGGATACGCTCTATGGCGGTGCAGTAGGAATTTATGAGTACAACTCCTCTATCTTTGCTTGGCGCGATATGCGGTATAATACCGAAACGGGCAAATGGCAGTACGATGGCGGCGAATTTCTTTGGTTCGGGCACGAATGGAAGGACTTGGATCGTTCAAACTGGGGTAGTCAGGATATCCGGATCACAAAGCTCAATGCATTGAAAATTGCAACAAAGCACTTTATTGATTCTGCGAGCGCAAACTCTGACCCTGCAAATCCCAACCAGATTTCTATTATCTCTTATGCAACCGAGAGCACGGTTGTAAAACCCCTGACCAGCGTCAGTGCGGCAGACGAGCTGAAGTCTGCGATTGATGCGCTGAGTGCAGATGGCGGCACCTGCTCCGATCAGGGCATGGCCAATGCCAAGAGCGTGCTGGCCGATAAGACGCGCAAGAGAGTTGCTATTATGTTTACGGATGGCAACCCCGGCCTCCACGGAGACTTCGATTGCTCCGACTGCTTGAAAGTTGCAAACAATACCATCAGCACCTCACGTGAAATGAAGAAGGACGGCGTTATTGTTTATACGGTCGGTTGCTTTGCCTCGAAGCCTGCGTCGGGAAGTAATTCTGACAATTATATGAACTTCACCTCCTCCAACTATCCCAATGCGACGAGCTTGACGGTTGGAGGCGAGAAAGCAAAAGACGCCAAGTATTACAGCGTCGCAGCGACCAGTACTGAACTGACGGATATTTTTGAATCCATCAGTCAAGAAACTGGCGGCGCAACCTATCAGCTGACTTCCTCCGCTGTGGTGCAGGACGTCATTTCGGAGTATTTCGACCTGCCTGCCGGCACGACGAAGGACGATATTCACGTTTATACACAGGCCTTCACGGGCACGAACGCTGACGGCAGCCGCACTTGGGGTAGCCGGACTGCTTACAATGCAACTGTCGAAGTCGATACCGCAGCAAATAAAATCCGTGTAAATGGTTTTGATTTCTCCGAAAACTGGGTCGGCTTCCATACAACCGTTCAAGGTTTGCAAGAGGCCCATGGCTGCAAGCTCGTGATCGTCATTCCCATCGAGCCGATCATGGATAACTGCTGGGGTACTGACCTTCCGACGAATAAGGCGGACGAGTCCGGCATCTATGTAGGCGAGAACCCCGTCGCGCCGTTCCCCGTGCCGACGGTCGATTACCCGTACTATGAGATCGTTCATGTCCGGATGGGCGCGGACGGCAAGCCCTTCTACATCGGCGATCAGTCCGACGAAGTAATTGTTGACCCGGCGGCCATCAATGCGGCTAACCGTGTCCGCATTACGGATAATACCGCAACGGTCGATCTGACCACGAAGGTTCCGAACGGCTACCTCTACGGCGGCAGCTTCTCCAACAAGGAATGCACGACCGCGTGGAATTACGGCACGGAAAGCGCGAAGAGCTTCCATCCGCAGAGCGGCGCGACCTATTACATCTGGGAGGCTCCGGACGTTTATCTGGTTCCCAAGAGCCTGAGCCTGTCCAAAACCATCGACGGCCAGCCCAACGTGATCGGCTTCTACCTGCTGACCGGCGTTGACCGCCTGTATTATCAGTCCGCCGGCTTCGACGTGACGGACGGCGATGGCAAGGCCATTTCGATCACCGACGTTGGTGAATCCGGCAGCGTAGCCCTGAACGGCGGCAGCGGCAAGGTTTACCAGTCTCTGACCACCGTTTACACGAACGGCACCAGCGATACCTACAAGCCCGGCGAGGGAGTGTTCAAGCCGCTGAGCGCAAGCAGCTATCTGGCCTGCTTCTCCGTGCCGGAATCCGCTTGGGCAGCCAAGGATAAGAAAGTCGTCTTTACGCCCTACTGGATCACGCTCGATGGCATGAAGGTCACCGGCACGACGACCCGTACCTGTCAGTCTGACGGCCCGGGCAACCGGGTGGTCAAAAAGATTGCCGAAGCAGAAAGCGGCTCCACGATCATGCCCGCCAATACGGCTGTTCAGATGCTTCTGACCGCCTGCGGCAACGTCGCCGTTGACGGCAGCGAGAACGCGCCTTCCGCATCGGTCGATCCGATTGATCCGATTGATCCGGTCGTTCCTATCGATCCGATTGATCCGGTTACTCCGGTCGATCCGGTCGAGCCTGCAAAGCAGTTCAGCGTGACCGTCTATGACGGCGGCAGCGTCTACACGCTGTCGGCCGAGGCCGGTGAGGACATCTCCTCCCGTCTGGTCAGCGCCGGTATGCACGGTATGCGCTTCGCGGGCTGGTTCCTCGACGAGAGAAGCACCGCAGCCGCTGAGCTGAAAAACGTGCAGGGCGATATGGACGTTTACGCCAAGTACGTCAGCGACACCTATCTGACGCTCCGTTACAGAAACGTCGGTCTCTTCCGCAGCCGGAACGTCAAGCTCTATGCTGCGCTGGATTCTACCGACTATGCGGAGGCCGGTTTCGTGATCGACGGCAAGGCAGTCTCCTGCCCCATCACGAAGGATGCCTACACCGCATTCTTCCTGTACGGCTCGACGGTTCGTGAGGATAACACCCTTGTGAGTTACACCTACGGCACCAGTGATCTTCGCTACGGCGATACCGTTGAGATCACGCCGTACTGGGTCACGCTCGACGGAACAACTGTCTACGGTACGACGCAGACGCTGACCTATGGCCGCTTCGGCCTGATGTAAAGAGAGGAGCACCCCTATGGAAAATCAGTTTGTGGAACCTGTGATCGGTGATGTGCTGCCCGGTGTCGGAGACCAGACCGGTTTCCCGACCGACCCGAGTCAGGGCGTCATTGAAAAGGTCGGCGACGGCCTCTACAACACCATCCTGCCGGATGGTCAGGTCGCTACCGTCGCGGACGACGGAACGATCGTAGATGTAGGATAAGCAAAATAAAGCAGCGGAGGGATGTTACATCTCTCCGCTACTTTGCTTTCAATCGGAGTTTTATGAAGATATCGGTAAAACTGGCGGACCTTCCCATGGAGATCGGCTTACAGCATGACGAATACCGCTTCGTCTTTGCGCCCTTCGCCTCCGAAGAACCGCCCATGGCCTTTGCGGCCATTTCACCGGACGAGCTGGTGCGCGCGGCCGCGTGGTATCCGGAGGGCGGTGCAGCCTACGCGGAAATGATGGAGCTTTGTCCGCGCGTTTCCGACGCGCTGCTGCCGTTCGGGCGGCTCGTGTTCCATGCGCTGGCGTTCGAGTGGCGGGGCCGTGTCTGGCTTCTGACTGGCCCGAGCGGAGCCGGGAAAACGACGCACTATCTGCGCTGGAAGCTGCGCTACGGCGAGGAGCTGCGCCTCCTCAACGGCGACAAACCTCTTCTGGAAATTCCCCCGGAGGGTGCGATCACCGTCCATCCCTCGCCGTGGTACGGCAAGGAGGGGATGCAGCAGTATTTTTCCGGCCCGCTCGGCGGGATCATTCTACTGGAAAAGGCGGCTGAAAACCGAATGCGCCGTATGACGCCGCGAGAAGCGGCGGGCTGCCTGTTCACGCAGCTGCTCATCACCCGCCGCGACGCGGACAGCGTCCGCCGCGCGTGCGCGCTGGAGCAGGCACTTCTGGAGCGGACGCCGCTCTGGCTGCTGCAAAACCGCGGCGACAGCGCCGCTGCGGAGCTTTGCCGCGATACCCTGTCAAAGGAGCTGACGCAGCTATGAAATATGCTATCCAGCCCGGCGTGCTGCTGGAGACCGTCTGTGACGAGCATCTGCTCATCGCCACGGGCGAAGCAAGAGGCAAGGTCCCATACGTCAAAAACCTCAACGAGACCGGCGTATGGTTCTGGCAGCTCTTTGAAAAACAGCTCGACCTCGCGCAGATCGAGCAGCAGGCCATCCAAACCTTCCATATCAGCGCGGAACAGGCGCACAATGCGCTGACGGCTTTCTTCGGGAAGCTGCAAAACGACGGCTATCTGATCGTTCCAAAGGAGTAGCCGAAGCGAACACCCAAACAGACAGAGGAGAGAAAACATGAAACAGATGAAAAAGGTATTGTCCCTGCTGCTTTGCTTTGCAATGCTCTGCTCGATGGCGCTTTTCCTGGCGCCGCAGGCATCCGCAGACGGATCGTCAGAGCACTGGGTCGCAGCATGGCATGGAAGCGTCCTGAACGCAGCAGAAGACAGTCAGGCGGCAAAGGCAATCAGCTCTATCAGCACGCTGTCTGGACTTACCGGACGCGGAACATTCCGTATTCAGGTTCCGACGCAGCTCGGCGGCAAGGATTTCCGCATGACGCTGACCAATTACTACGGTACCGGCTCGCTTTCCGTCGGCAAGGTCACTGCCGGCCTGCAAGGCTCGGAGGGCCTGAGTGGACAGGCCAGCGGCACGACCGTGACCGCAAAGACATCTAATGGCAAATCGAGCTTCAGTATTGCCAAAGGCGCAACGCAGGATGTTTTCTTCTCCTTCCCGAATGCGATCCCCGAAGGAAGCTCTCTGATCATCAACATCTATTGCACTTCCGCAAAAAAAGTTCGTGACTTTGCTTTGACCGGCGGTTCTGCATGGTTCCAGTACGGTGATATCACGAGCGATAAAAACCTGAATGCACTTGGCAACGCAGCAAACCTTGTTTCGATCAACAACGGCGAGGGTGACTATAACCTTCTGCCACTTTTGCAGGAGATCGACGTAAAGGCAAGTGCAGATACCTACGCGACCGTGTTTATCGGTGACTCCACCATCACCAACTCTATCCCGAACATGCTTCAGGACAACCTTCAGCGAAACGGCATCCACAATGTCTCCGTCGTTTCCTCTGCCATCAAGGGCAATGAGCTGCTTCAGGACGGAGCCGGTGAGAAGCAGGGTCCGCTGGAGGGCGCAGCCCTGACGCGGCGCTTCAAGATGGACGCGCTTGAGGTCGCAGGCGTTCAGAAGATCTTCGTCAAGATCGGCGCAAACGACATTCTCCATCCCCTGCTTCCCGATCTGAAGGACTGGTTCAACGGCAGCAACACCCGCCCGGACGGCTATGTTCCGACGGCAGAACAGATCATTGGCGGCTACCAGAATCTGATCGATCAGGTCAGCGCCTACAACGCAGCGAACGGGACAAATATCCAGCTTTACTTCACGGATATCAACCCGCTTCTCGGCTACACACGCGCGAACTCCCTGACGTGGACAGCTGACATGGCGACGGCGGCCAACAACATCCGTCTGGCCGTCAACCAGTGGCTGGCCGGCAATCAGAGCCAGTATGCCGGTTACGCACCCTTCTCGGACGCGGTCGGTACAGATGTTACGATCGACGGCGTGACCTTCCCCAAGGGCCAGATCGCGGATGTATATACGACCGACTACGCGCATCCCTCCCCGAAGGGTATGCAGCTGGAAGCCGACCTCATTCCGATCAGCTGGTTCAAGGCTGCGGACGCGGAGCCTGCCGCAAACGAGGCCCGCGTAACGGGCCTCTGGGTCGCGACCAATGAAGCGCCGACGAACGGCCTTTGGATGATCGCCAGCAATTCCGGCAGCAAGGTCAAGGACACCGTCGGTCAGCAGACAGACGTGCATTTGCTTGCGACGGATACCGGCTTTGAAGACGAGATCGACACCGGCGACTATGGCACCGGAAACACCGGCGGCTTCTATGGAAACGCGTACAACGAGCTTGGCGACGTCGCTTCGACCATCCAGCGCGGCACTGCCGCTGCACCGTATGTCGCGGCAAAGAACGTTGACCAGAGCATTGCAGTCTGGCGGCGCTACGGCTACGGCACGCGCATCTACTGGAAGGACAGCTACTACAACCGTTTCCTTTCCTTCTATTATCCCAATGTCGCCGGAGGAACTGTGTCGGAGTTTGACGCAGGTCTGCGCGATGGACAGCCCGCGCACAGCTTTGCGGACAGCGGCTCGAGCGAGTGGTATACCGAAGGCAACACCTCCTCTGACCGTTGGAGCAGCGACCCGTGGGAGACCTCCATGCACTTTGCGGCTGGCGGCGGCACTGCCGGCGACAAGTATCTCGCATGGGGCGATATGCTCAGCAGCGCGAACAGCAAATACGCAACGCCCGGCTACCACTTCCGCGTCTACAACACCGACGGCAGCGTCGGCTATAAGGGCGGCGAGAACGGCAACGGCACGATCACCTATCTCAGCAGTGTGGACAGCGTACATACGACCCTGACCGCAGCCGAGACGGAAAAGCGCTTTAGCAACGGCGCGGCCGGTACCGTCGTTCCCTTTGATTTCATCCTGACGGACGATCTTCTGAATGTGGGAACGACTAAGGCCAACGCAGTCGTGAAGAACACGACCGCGTTCACGACGGATGGCAGCACGAATGTGCAGAGCCTCCTCTACACCGGCTACACCTACGGCCAGAACCAGACGCTCACCTGTACCTCCGACAAAGAGGATGTGGCATACTTTGAAAACGGCGCGGTCAAGCTCGGCGGCGGCTTCGGCACGGCCAACCTCACCTGGACGTTCTCTTGGGAGGAGCTTGACGGCCAGTCGTACAGCATGACGCTCATGACCGTCGTAATCAACGAGGGCGGCCAGTTCACGCTTGTACACGGCAGCAACGGCGAGACCGAGACGCTGGACGTTTCGACGGACTTCGACCTGACCAAGACGGTCGCGGAAGGTTATCTCTACGGCGGCGCATTCCTTGACGCTGCCTACACGCAGCCTGTTTCCTACAATGAGCGCGAAAGCGCGCTGTGCTTCACGCCGGAGGCTGGTAAGGCCTATTATATCCGCGAGGTTCCCAACACCTATCTCCAGCCGAAGAGCCTCAGCCTCAGCAAGCACAAGGACGCGACGACGGTCGATGTCATCGGCTTCTATCTGATGAGCGTCGTGGACGGTCTGAACTACCGGGAAGCCGGTTTTGAAGCGACTGCGAACGGTCATCCGATCGAGCTGAGATCGGTCGGGGAACCGGATGTAACGCTCGGCGGAAGCGCCTATGAAAAGCTCTATGTCCGATTCACGAACGGCACGGAATGGAATCTCACCGCCAACTCCGAAACCTTCGGCAATCTGAGCGGCTATCTGACCTGCCTCGAGGTCCCGAAGGAGTACTGGACGGAAGCAGGTACTGAGATCACCTTCACTCCGTACTGGATCACGATGGACGGCGTAAAGGTCACCGGCACGGCGACGCGCACCTGTAGATATGAGGGCATTGGCCCCGACACCGACCCGAAGTACTCGAAGATCGGCAAGATCGCGGACGATGCGCAGCATATTTCCAGAGCAGAGGCCGTGGAAGCAGCGCAGGCGGCCATGCTGACGCTCCTTGACACCTGCTCGATCATCGCAGAGCCGGATACGCCGGTCGAGCCGGAGACCGTTACGGTCACGGTCGTGGACAACGGCGATGTTCGTGAGCAGACATTCGAACGCGGAGACCTGACGGGCAAGCTTGAATACGCCGGCGCAGACGGAATGCGCTTCGCCGGTTGGTTTGCGGACGAAGCCTGCACCGAGCCTGCACAGCTCAGCGACGTTCAGGCAGACATGACAGTCTACGCAAAGTACGTCAGCGACGCCTACCTGCAAATGAAGTACGTCGAGCAGCGCTGGCTGAGCAGCCGCGAGCTTCAGCTCATGTCCGCGCTGGACAGCGAGGATTACGCGCAGACGGGCTTTGTAATCAACGGCGATGCAGTTCCCGCCGCAAGCGTCAGCTCCCGCTATGGGATCTATACGGCACGCTATCTGTTCAGCAGCGTGAGCCGGAACGCAAAGCTTGCCGTTCTGAAATACGACGTGAGTGGCCTGCGCAGAGGCGCGTCGCTGGAGATCACGCCGTACTGGGTCACTCTGGACGGCACGACGGTCTACGGCACGACGCGGACGCTGACCTGTGGCATGTTCGGCTGGTATTGATTTGAATAGACTTTGGCGGAGAAGTGCAGCGCACTTCTCCGCCATTTCATTTATCCAAGCGCCCGGTGGCGCAAATGCGCGGCCCCAACAGCGCCATCGCGCGCCGGGGGCGCTGAAAATCTGACCGGCGCGAGGAAGTCCTTGCGCTGCATAAGCCGCTCTTCGCAGGACTAGCTTGCGTATCGCGAGGAACGCGGCGCTGCCGCGGAAATACCTGTATACCGCGAGGAAAACCGCCTGATGCCGCGCAAAGGCCCGCCGTCCGGCTGTGCCGCTGCTTTCCGCTGCACAAATAGAAAAATCCCGCTACGACGAAACCGTCATAGCGGGATGCTGCGTACTTGATATGTGTATGACGCAGAAATCTGGACACGCGCGGAGCCCCCGCCGAAAGTCCGGCGGCTGCGCTCTATCGCGCCCTCAACTGCGGCAGAGAAGAATCAAATCACGGAAACCTTCTTCAGAGAAATGACTGCAACAAACATCGCGGCAACGACCACGCAAACCACGACCATAAGGCTGCCGCCAATGCCAGTCTGGGGAGACTGTTCCGGCGTATCGGTATGAGGCGGTTCGACTTGGCCTTCCGGACTGGGCGTGTCAGCGGCGAGAACGCCAACGCACAGCATACTGACCACGAGCACACAGATCAAGAACAATGCAAGAAACTTTTTCATAGAAATACCCCTTTCGCATTTTCTCTTATCCTGTTTAATTTTACCACATAATTCGCTGTTGTCAAGAGTATTTTGGGAAATAATCCTTGCAGAACGGGGATTTTACCGCAGTTCACGCTTCGATGAATTTCACGATCTTCTCGAGATCGTATTCGCCGTCGTCCATGTGGACGATCAGCGTCCGATCCGGCGGGAGCGTCTTGGCCCACTCGTCGTAGAGTGCCTTCAGCTCATAGACATACATGAGGTCCAGCTCGTCCTCATAGTCCCGTCCACGGCCTCGGATGTGCTCGAGAATGGTGTTGATTGAGCAGTCGAGGTAGATATACTTGTCGATGCGCGGCATCAGCGCCGAAACGCCGTTTGCCAACTGGCAGAGCGTCTGGTACTCGTCCTCGGTCAGGTCGCCCTGATCGCGGCGGTACTGCGCAATGACCAGATTTTCAAGGAAGCAGCGGTCGAAGAAAAACAGCTCCGCCGTCTCCTCGCGCCATTTCGGCCGGTCAAAATAAAGCGACAGGAACGAGACCTGCGCGTGGAAGGTCCAGCGCTTCGTGTCCGCGTAGTAGTCGGTGATGAAGGGATTGTCCTGCGGCCGCTCCTCATGCCATGCCGCGCGGTCTCCCAGCCGCTGCGTCAGACGACGCAGAAGGGTCGTCTTGCCGGAGCCGACCGTTCCGCAGATCGCAATGTATTTCATGCTCCCGACTCTCCTTCCAGAATTTTGTGTCATACGCAGAGAGATGCCCGCTTCGCGCATCGGAAGCGAGCATCCTTACTATACACGATATCGCGCCGGTTCGCAAGCCTTCGCGCGGAAATTTGTTGATTTTCGCCGCAGGCTCAGCCCAGCTCCTCGAAGCGGCGGACGCCGCTCGTCCGGAGCCAGTGAACGAGCAGCCGGTCCAGACCGAAAAACACGACCGCGCAGCCGCCCAGCACCAGCCGCACATCCGAGCCGGAGAGCAGGAAGATGTACAGGAGCGTCGGCACCAGAAGCATACCCATCAGGATGAGCATCGTGAGGATCACCGCCGCGCCCTGCTTGACGGGCTGCATTTCGTTGATCCACGTCAGGCTCGGGTGCCGCAGATTCTCGACCAGTCCGATATCCGCCGTCACCAGCGCGAACGCCGCGGCAAACAGCGCCGTGAACACCGCGTTCACGCCGATCACACTCGCCGAGGCCGCCGCCGGAAGCAGCGCCGCCGGAACGGCGATCAGCAGATGCAGCCGCCGCTTCGCCATCAGGATCTCCGCCGACGAGACCGGCGCGGAGCGCACGATCCAGATATTCTTTCCCTCAAGAGAGACCGACGAGGCCGAGAAAACCATCGTAGACAGGAAATACCCGATCACGAGCGCCGCAATGGCCGTCAGCGTGTCCGTGCTCAGCCCCATGGCCTCCACGATCCCGAGCACCCTTCCGCGTCCGAAGATCAGGAACGCAGCTGCAACTGCGCAGAACACGACGCCGAGGCCCGCGTTCATCATATACGCCGCGCTCGAGGTAAGGCGCGCCGCCTCCCGGCGTACCAGCGCCGCCCCGGCGCTGGCCGTTTTCAGCTCGCGTTCCTGATATTTTTTCTTTGCCGCGCCGCGCTTCATGGTCACGATGCCGATGAAGCTGCGCGACAGGAGCGCATAGACCAGCACGAACGGAACGAGCAGGAGCGCAAGCGACCCCAGCAGCGCGGGGACATTGCCGCCGACCATCGCCTCGCCCAGCCAGACCAGCGGCGAAACGCCGCCCAGCGCATCTGCGATCTGCGCGCCGCTGGCCGCCAGCTCCGCCACATACTCGTTCGCACGTCCGATCACGACGAAATACGCGCCGAAGAACAGCAGCGAGAATAGCATCGTCACCAGATTCTTATTGCGTATCCGGCTCGTCAGCAGCGACAGCAGCCATGAAAACAGGCACGTCACCGCCAGCGTGAACAGATTCAGCACCGGAAGCAGCAGCAAAAATGCGATCACGCCCGCCGCCGTCGCATACCCGCTGACGCACCACGCCGCCAGCGCCGGGATAGCCACGATGAGCTGGAACACGGCGTTGTAGATTGCCAGCGCGACCATCCGGGAGCCGAGGATGTACCGCGGCGGCACCGGCATGGCCAGCAGAAGCTCGTTGTCCTGCGCCTCAAAAAGCTGCGATTTGGCCATAAAGACGCTGCCGATGAACATGAGCGCAAAGGACATCAGCGCGTAAAGCGTGAAATACAGCCACGCGAAGTGCGTTCCGCCGAAGGCCCCGGCCAGCGTGGAGAATAGCGCGAAGAACATACCGACGAATACGACGAAGCAGTAGACCATCAGCAGCCCATACAGTACCTTCGAGCCGGTACCGCTCTTTTTCTTCTTTCCGCCGCGCCTTCTGGCTGCTCCGGAATAATACGCGCCGAAGGCGGCCAGACGCGTTTTCAGCAGCGACTTAAACATTGCCTTCGCCCTCCAGCTCCAGGAACACGTCCTCCAGCGACTGGTCGCCCTTGACCTCCTCCATCGTGCCGGAGGCGATGAGGCGTCCGCCCTTGATGATGGCGACCTTGTCGCAGAGCTTTTCCGCGACCTCCAGCACGTGCGTCGAGAAGAAGATCGCGCCGCCGCAGTCGCAGTGCTCCCGCATAATGGTCTTGAGCTGATATGCCGCCGTGGGATCAAGGCCGACAAACGGTTCGTCCATCAAAATCAGCTTCGGTTCGTGCAGCAGCGCTGAAATGATGGCGAGCTTCTGCTTCATGCCGTGGGAATACTCGCTGATGGGCTGCGCCAGATCGGCGGTCAGTCCGAACACGTCCGCATAGCGCCGGATGCGCTCCTCACGCTCCTTTTTCCCGACGCCGTAGATGTCCGCGATGAAATTCAGATATTTGATGCCGGACAGGAACTCATACAGATCGGGATTGTCCGGGATGTAGGCCATCATCTGCTTGCAGGCGATGGGATCGGTGCGGATAGACTTGCCGCCGATTTTGATCTCGCCCTCGTCAAAGCGCAGGATGCCGCAGCAGGATTTGAGCGTCGTGGTCTTGCCCGCGCCGTTGCGGCCGATGAGGCCCATGATC
>ERZ772881.2174-NODE-2174-length-14844-cov-4.749611_pt1 | contig 14844 bp, 16 predicted proteins | sample MGYA00580581_ERZ772881 | MGnify/ENA primary metagenome ERZ772881 (study PRJEB29015, sample SAMEA2737668) | human gut metagenome | biome: human gut; feature: human-associated habitat; material: faeces | place: China | collected 2012 ...
TAACATAATTAGTAAGAACAATGAAACAATTTATAGCTTTTGTCCGAAAGGAATTCTTCCATATCTTCCGCGACAGGCGAACCATGCTGATACTGCTGGGTATGCCTGTGGTGCAGATTATCCTTTTCGGCTTTGCCATCACTACGGAGGTAAAGAATGTGCGTGTTGCCGTTCTCGACCCTTCCAATGATGTCGTAACCCGGCGCATTATCGACCGTGTGGATGCCAGTGAGTATTTCACTGTTATCCGCCGTCTGCATTCCCCCGAAGAAGTAGACCGTTTTTCCAGGAGCGGGGATATTGATATGGCAATAGTCTTTAGCGAACGTTTCTCGGACAATCTCTACACCGGTGAGGCCGGAGTACAGATTATTTCCGATGCCACCGACCCCAATATGGCTACCATGCAGGCCGGATATGCCACAAATATTATCTCTATGACGGGACAGGAGATGCTTCCGCCCGGAGTACGCGCCTCTGCCATTGTGCCCCAGGTCAAGCTGCTTTACAATCCGCAAATGAAGAGTGCCTATAATTTTGTTCCCGGTGTTATGGGCCTTATCCTGATGCTGATTTGTGCAATGATGACTTCTATCTCCATAGTACGCGAAAAGGAAACGGGAACTATGGAAGTGCTACTGGTTTCTCCCGTAAAACCGCTGTTTATCATCCTTGCCAAAGCAGTGCCATACTTCGTTTTGTCATTTGTCAATCTGATAACGATTCTGTTGCTCTCTGTCTATGTTCTTCATGTGCCGGTTGCGGGCAGCCTGTTTTGGCTGATTGTAGTGTCATTGCTTTTTATTTTCGTATCATTGGCTTTGGGACTGCTCATTTCTACCGTAACCCGTACGCAGGTAGCTGCTATGCTGGTGTCCGGATTAATGCTGATGATGCCTACCATGCTGCTTTCGGGAATGATATTTCCTATCGAGAGCATGCCTGTTATTTTACAAGGTATTTCTACTGTGATTCCTGCGCGTTGGTATATTCAGGCGGTACGTAAATTGATGATAGAGGGGGTGGATATATCACTGGTGCTGACCGAAATCAGTATACTGACCATTATGGCGGTATTTCTGATAACCGTTAGCTTCAAGAAATTCAAGAACCGGTTGGAATGATGCCGTTTCAATTGTATTAAGTATATAAGATGTGTCATGACCGTAGAGTATAAACAGTAGTATCCTTATGATTAAATATCTGATAGAAAAAGAATTCAAGCAGCTGTTTCGCAACTCATTCTTGCCAAAGCTGATTTTCATATTCCCATGTATGATTATGATATTGATGCCTTGGGCTGCCAACTTGGAGATAAAGAATATCAATCTGAATATTGTGGATAATGACCATTCGGCTATTTCACAACGTTTAGTGAATAAGATTGCTGCCTCCACTTACTTTCGTTTGGTAGAAGTACCGACCTCGTATGAAGAAGGTCTTCGAAACATTGAAATTGGAACGGCTGATATTGTGATGGAAATTCCAAGGCATTTGGAACGGGATTGGATGAATGGAGAGGATGCTCATGTATTGATAGCAGCCAATGCCGTGAATGGAACGAAAGGCGGTCTGGGTAGTTCTTATTTGTCTTCTATCATTAATGATTATGCAGCCGAACTACGTTCGGAACATCCCGAAGCAGCTACCGTTTCCGGCACTTTCCCTTCCATACAGGTTGATACGCAGGGATTGTTTAATCCGAATCTGAACTATAAGCTCTATATGATTCCGGCATTGATGGTCATGTTGTTGACTTTGATTTGTGGTTTCTTGCCTGCGTTGAATGTGGTTAGCGAGAAGGAAGTGGGGACAATAGAACAAATCAATGTGACTCCGGTTCCGAAGTTTGTTTTTATTTTGGCAAAGCTCCTGCCTTATTGGCTGATTGGTTTTCTGGTGCTGACGGTGTGTTTCATATTAGCCTGGTTAATTTATGGCATAGTACCTGTCGGGCATTTTCTGTTGATTTACTTTTTCGCGGTTCTTTTTGTTCTGGTGATGTCCGGCTTCGGACTAGTCATTTCCAACTATTCAGCAACGATGCAGCAATCAATGTTTGTTATGTGGTTCTGTTTGTTGGTGGTGATTTTGATGAGCGGTTTGTTTACCCCCATTAGCAGCATGCCGGAATGGGCACAAATAATAACGATATTCAATCCTTTGAAGTATTTTATGGAGGTGATGCGAATGATATATCTGAAGGGGAGTGGTTTCTTTGATTTGCTGCCGCAGTTCGGAATATTGTTGCTTTTTGCAGTCGTGTTTAATAGTTGGGCGGTAATTAGCTATCGGAAGAACAACTGAAGATAATAAGGGGGCAGTCCGAAAACCCTGTGGGTATGTTATGTTAATAAGGCGGCATTGCCTGCAAAGACAATAAAAAACAGCTCGTTTCCCTTTAAGGGAGAGAGCTGTTTTTGATCCTTTTCATCACCGTCTCCGGTGAATAGTAAGTGGTTACTGTATTACTTTATTTCGATTTGTCTATTTGGCTTCTTTACTTCTTCTTCAGAGAGTTTCGGAAGTTCGATATTTAGAACGCCATGTTCTACAGATGCAGCAATTTTCTCTTTGTCTACATTATCCGGTAGAATCATTGTTTGCTGGAACTTAGAGTATGAGAATTCGCGACGCAGATAGCGACCGTCTTTCTTTTCCTCCTTGTTTTCTGTCTTCTTCTCCATGCTGATAACGAGGTTATTGTCTTCATCAATGCGAACATTGAAATCATCCTTCGTCATACCCGGAGCAGCCAATTCCACTTTGTATTCTTTTTCTGTTTCCAAAACATTAATTGCAGGTGCAGTAGCATTTGCTTTTACCATCCAATCGTTATCAAAGAAATCATTAAAGATACTTGGTAACCAACTTTGAGTTCTTCTAACAGGCATCATAATTTTAGTCTCCTATCTTTAAGTTAAACATTCAGTTAATTATTCTTGAACTTCGGTATTTTCACTTCTGATGGTACCGGTTGTCCCGGTTTCCATCGTCTGCTCTCGAACCGTTGTTCGCTTCTATAAGTGCAAACCTTATGCCAAGTGATTTTTGAGACTAAAATTGTCTATTTGTCATTATAATAATGCCAATTTTGCAATAATGATGACAAAATGTATTTTGTTTTTATTTATTTTATATAAGATAGATATTAATTTGATAATATGTCTATTTCTTCTCGATTAGTTTGAATCTCATTCTTAATGTTTGCCTTTCTTCGTCATAGTCATAGCTAATGATTTTGAAAGTTCCCATTTCAGAAGTATTTGATACATGCAATCCGATACAGGCACAGGCGTCATAATCTCCAATGCGGACAATGCGAAGGGTAGGACTTGCGTCAGCAGGTAGCTTGCTTAAATCTACGATGTCTTTGGCCTGTTCATGTGTCATATACTCAACAGTCACAGGTAGGTTTTGACTGATTGCTTCATTTACTGTCTCTTCAATGGACTGGATTTGTTCCGCTGTCGGACATGAAGAAAGTATATAGTCGCATTTGCTCTTTTTTCTTTCGATGTGGGCATTGCGAGAACGCGGGCAGCCAAAGGTTTTTACCATGGTTGCATTGAGTAAATGCTCTGCTGTATGCATAGGAGGATACTCCTGCTTGTTGTGGTCGTTGAGTTGAATTTGTTGTTCCATAAATTATTTCAATAACTTTTTATTTTTGATATCTTCTAGTATGCTCATTTGTTGAATTGCTATTTGATTTAATTTGATAAGTCTGTCTTTGGGTGTCAAACCTTCATTTATGAAAACGGCATTTAAATTTTCCATGTTTGATAAGCAGATAAGTTCATTGATTGAGGCATAATCACGAATATTACCTTTTAAATTAGGGTGTGTATCACGCCATTCTAAGGCTGTCATTCCAAACATGGCTACATTAAGGATATCAGCTTCGCTGGCATAAATCATGGATGCTTGCTGTGGAGTGATTTCTTGAGGGATAAGATGCTGCTTGATTGCATCAGTATGAATATGATAATTAATTTTAGATAGTTCTCGCTTTGCTGACCAACCAATTTGAGCTTGCTCTTGCTCTTTGAGACGTTGGAATTCTTTTACTATATATAACTCAACCCAACTATATACCTTGATGTACCAAAGTAAAACTGATGTGGTATTATCAATTACAAGGTAAAATAAAACCAACCTATCCGCAAAATAGGTCGGTTCTTAAATAGGAGACTATGGATGAACAAAGCAACCATTATTGCCACCAAAAGTTCCTTTTAGAACCCCAAGCAGCTCGATAATGTTCACGTACCCACTCAAATCGACCATTTCTGATACGACTATAGGAGCGAACGTGAACCGATTTGTCACCAATATCTTGGCAAGAAATCCAATCATATGCACGATTCATAGTTATAAATAGTATTGAGCCTCCGTGTGGAGGAATATTAATCGTATCGGCATAGGTGGAATTTAGCCAATGGTCTCCTATTTATTTTTGCAAAGTTACTTCGTTTAGTTCATAAATCAAAATTGTAACAAATCAAAGAATTTTAAAGATTTTGCTGTCATATACTATAGTATAACAAACAGTCCTACCAATACGATAAGTACAATTGTTCCAACAATTATTAGAGTTTTGTTACGTTTTTGTATAGCATAATTAGTCCAGTCTGCTTTCTTATTCGTAAAAAACGTAATCATAGGATTCTTAGGGTCTATTGCGGTTAGTATTGCTAATCCACTGTCAAATTTTGATTTAGCTACATTAAGGTTTTTCTTAGCTCCGCCTTTTAGCCACAAATCTATATAGGATGCTAATGTCGTAAGTTCTTTAATAATAGATTCTTTATTGCTTGAATCAAATTCTATACGAATGATGTCCTCTAAAAATTGGGCATTCTGTTCATATTCCATTGTCTTTCGCTTAGCACGTTCTATAGCTTCATAATCTGTGAAATCTTGTCCTATAGATGAACTATTAGAACGCTCATAACTAGTTTGCGCACTTGAACCAATTCTAAGGTCATCAGCGTGTCTACCATACAATTTGTTACCGAGTGCTTTGCCTGTTTTCCTTCCAAACTCATTTCCTAAATTGTCTAAGAATCCCATAATAATTTGCAGCTTTAGTCTTCCTAGTCTCAACAGAAGGGTATTAAATAGAAGAAGCGTGAGACTATTAGACTTATACCTAATGTCGGTTCTGGACTACCTCTGTATTGAATATAAGTACAAACAGCTCACGCCCTTGACCGTATATCAACACACGAGTGTGCGGTATACAAACCAAAGGGAGAACGTTCTGCCTATTTCCTCAATACAGTTGAATTGTCCAGATTCACATTAGAGAAAAAGCACTAAACGCTTCCTAAATAATTAAGATGTCCAAAAGGACGATACAAATATACTACAAATTTCTTTAATTGTATCTGTTATCCTTCAATTTTGCATGTTTAAGTCTTTTGTTTATCTTAGGCATAAATTCCATAAACCTTTGCATGTCGGTTAATGTTCTAGTGTTGTATCTATAAGCGAACTCATTACAGTACATTTGTAGGTACTTAGGACTGACTACGTGATAGATTCCTTTTATACCACGCTTTAGATGTGACCAAAAGCCTTCTATACCGTTAGTATGAAAGCCATCCTTTGCGTAAATTCCTTTGCTGTGTTCTATAATGACACGTGTATAAAGATGCGATAGACCGTTATAGCCTGCCCAACCATCAGTTACCAATGTTGAACCTTCCTCAATCAGTCCAAAGACTAATAGATGTAATGTTTTCTGACTTGCGTCATAAGTAACGACAGGATAGACCCTATCTTCTGTTAGTACACCTACAACAGGAGTTTTCTCTTTAAGACTTCTTCCTTGTGTACCTTTGTTCCATTTGTTCTTATTTTTGCCACCTACATAGGTTTCATCCATTTGAACTATACCACGGAATTTCTCAATTTCATCTTTGTACATATTATGTCTTATTTTAGTCAGCATAAACCACGCTGTCTTTTGAGTGACATTTATGTCTCTTGATAATTGTAGGCTACTAATACCTTTCTTATGAGATAGGAAGATGTAAATAGCATAGAACCATTTCTCCAAAGGTATTTTGCCACCTTCGAACATTGTACCAACAGTTACAGTAAACCGTTTCTTGCAATGCTGGCATTTGTAGAGCCCATTGAACTCTCCTTTGTTCTTTAATTTGTAGTGATGTTCAGACTTGTGTTTACAATGAGGACAGACCGGTACGCCTTGCCATCTATAGTTTTCTAAAAACTCTCTACATGAATTTTTATCATGTAACGCTTTCATTAAATCTATAAATGACCTTATCTCTTGCATACCCGTTTAAGTTTTTGGCGGGTAATACTGAACCAAGTTGTCCATATTTGTTATATTTTGTATTATAAATATAACAAATTTAATTAACACGTTAAAAATCAGATAGTTAAATAGTTTGCTATCAGAAATTAAATGATGTTAAGTATAGCTAATCCACAAAATATCAAGTGTTAATGACAAGTGAAAGTATGAGTGACAAGGCAACTACATTGCCTTGTATAAATGTTAATGGAGGAAATTTTGAGTCCGCATCTTTAGACGATTTTATCGAACAAATGCGGAAATTGCAGCTAGATGGATGGCAAATATGCCATATTAAAGCCTTTGTTGGCGTCAAAAGCTATGTTAATGCAGCAGACGAACAAGCAACTATCGCCTTGCAGCAATAATGTTTGGTATTATTGCATACATTTGCGATAACAGATATTGTTCGAAGGCATTACAGCAGCAATTTTTAATTTGAGGTGCACCATTAGGAAATGTTATCTGTACAGTTCGTTTATGTACAGGGCATTTCTTTGATTCTAAAAATTTGAATTGAAGTTGTTCTTCGGTTGTAAATTTATTCGTTAACATCTTAATCACATTTTTAATTATTGCAACAAAGATAGTGGAAATCATGCAAACTATCAATAGATTTAAACTTTATAACCTTAACTATATGCAATTGGTACATTAAGGTATATAGTTGGGTAACTCAAATTCAACAGAAATCCAACTTGCAAATTTGAATGCAATATCTTTGTGAGCAAAAGTGCCGCCATATCTTCCGGATTTGGATATGAGTCCAATAGCACAGGTCGTTTCTATCCATTTTTGAGGAGAAAGAGTGAATGCATTTAAACCTGCTTCTTTTCTAAACCCCTCGAATTCGAGGGGTTTAAAATGGGGGTTATATAATATGGCCGATGCGCACGATCTTGCGGTCGTCATCGGAGCCGGCGCCGCAGCCGGTAAGCATCATGCTGCTGGTCAGTGCCGCCGCGCCCATCAGCGACAGAAACGTTCTTCTCTTCATGAATGGCATCCTCTCTTTTCGCGTTTTTCTATGATTATAGTTTAACAAACCGTTCATTTTTGCGAAACCGGACTATTTTGTGAAACGCAGTACGATTTTGTCTTTGTTGTATCCAAGTACAATTTTTGTATTTTGCGGACGAAAGAAACTGGCAAAAACGAAAGAAGCGCCCGTCCCTCTCCTGCTGACAGGCAGAAAAGAACGAGCGCTTCTTTTGTGTCGGATTTATCCTTGTACCGCTTTTTCCGCTGCGGCTACGCGGTATTCCGAAGGGGTCTGGCCGGTCAGGCGCTTGAACACCCTTGTAAAATAGTTGGCGTCGCTGTAACCCACAGCAGCGCCGATATCTTTCAGGCTCAGGCGCGGGTCCAAAATCAGCTGGCGCGCCTTGTTCACCCGATATTCGTTCAGGTAGGCCGAAAAGTTCACCTTAAAGCACTGCTTGAACAGCTTGCAGAAGTAAGCGTCCGAGTAGCGCAGCGCAGCGGCGGCATCCTGCATGGAGATATCCTCCCTATAATGAGCGTCGATGAAGCGGCTGATCTCTGCCCGGATGATGGCGGTGCGCATATCCTCATCCTCTTCCCGGCGGAGGGGCTCTGCAGGCGCAGGGGGCTGTGCTGGGCGGGCGGGCAGCTGCACCGACACCTGCCGGATGGCATCCTCCACCGCGAATACCAACTCCTGCTCGTTGTAGGGTTTGAGCAGATAGTCCATCGCCCGCACAGAAATCGCCTGCCGTGCGTAGTCGAACTTATCAAAGCCGGTCAGGAACAGGATGGCGCAATTTTTGTCTGTTTCGCGGATCTTGCGCGCCACCTCCAGCCCGGTAAGACCCGGCATTTCAATGTCCAGCACAGCCACCTGCGGCGTTTCGCGAGCAAAAATTTCCAGAGCCTCTCTGCCGTTTTTTGCCTCATACAGGCTTATCAAATCTCCCAGATACTTCTGCAAGGTCCTGCACAGCACTTTGCGCTCGATCAATTCATCCTCTGCCACCAGCAATTTGCACTTCACGAGAGCGTCTCCTCCTTTTCTTCCGGCTGCTGCGTTTGCGGCAGTTCAAACCGCACCACAGTGCCATGACCTGCGCGGCTGTACACCTGCATTTTACCGCCCGGATACAGCATCCCGATGCGGCGGGAAATGTTGCCAAGGCCGATGCTGCGGCCGGTCTGCTCGCTCTGGGCAATTTTGGTTTGCACGGCGTCCAGCTCCTCTGGGGTCATCCCCTTGCCGTTGTCCGCGACCGTGAGCACCAGCACCTTGCCCTGCATCCATGCCCGCAGCAGGATGCGTCCGCCTTCCTCGCGGGACTTGAGCCCGTGCGAGTAAGCGTTTTCCACCACCGGCTGCAGCATAAAGGACGGCACCAAAACCGCCGCAGGCTGCACCTGAATGCTTTTTTCTACGGTAATGCGTCCATCAAACCGCATCTGCTGCAAATAAATGTAGTCCTCCAGCCCGTCCAATTCCTCCTCCAGCGTGATCTGCTGGCGCTTGGTGCGCAGGTTGTGCCGGAACAAACTGCCCAAATGCACGATCATCTGGTCGGTGGTGGCAGCATCCTCCAGCCGCGCCATGCAGGAGATCATGTTCAGGGTATTGAACAGAAAATGTGGGTTTACCTGACTTTTGAGCACCTCCAGCCGGGTGTGTTCCAGATCTTTTTCCAGCGCAAGGTTCCGCACCTCTTCCCGGTGCAAGGCCTGCTGGGTGGTCAGCTGCTGCGCCATGGCGTGTTTCATCTGGTTGAAGGTGGCCGTCAGCCGCCCCACCTCGTCGCTGCTTTTCACCGGAAGATCCGGGCTGGAAAAATCTCCCTCGGCAATGCTGTGAGAAGCCTGCGCCAACCGCAGCAGCGGACGCACCACCGCGCGGCTCAGCACCCGGATGAGCAGCAGCATCAGCACAGCCGCCGTCAGGAACAGCCCCAGATACAGCCACGGCAGATGCCGGATGTGAGCCGCCGTGCTGCTGTAAAGGGCGTTTTCCTGTTCCAGCGTGGCCTGTGTCAGGCGCAGCGCATACTCGGCAAGGTAGTCTTGCAGCGCCATCACATGGTACATCTGTTCAATATAGGTATCTGCTGAGGGCGAAAGCTGCAAAAAGGCATCCCGCTCCTGCCGGTAACCCGCGTACCCCTGCAAAAGGTTCCATGTGCGGGCATAGCGTTCTTCGCCGATACGGGCGTAATCGAAGGGCAGGGCCGCAAGGCTTTGCTCGGAAGCGGTGCAGGCGGCGGTATAGGCTTGTTCGGTTTCAGAAGTAGGCTGGCGCACATAGCGCGCAAAGGCCTGTGCTTCGTCCTTGAGGGCGTTCTGCACCGTGTAGCAGACGGCGTTGTCGGCCAGCAGCGTATCAAAGGAGTGCACCGTCCATTGACCTGCCATGGTAGCAATGCCGGTGGAAAGCATTGTGACCAGCAAAATCGCGGCAAGCCATGCCGTGACCCTGCTGCGCAGGGAAATACCGTCCTGCGTGGTTTTGTTCCGTGCCATACGCTTTCCCTCCTGCCCTTGCAGCACCCGGTCTTTTTTATAAGATAAGTATAATAATCTCCCGGGAAAAGTGCAACTGCAAAAAAAGCACCGGTTTCCACAAAGAAGCCGGTGCTTGCAGGCAGTGTACCAAGCGGTCAGCGGGTCAACAGCTCAAAGTGATTCCGTTTGGTGACCAGCAGCCCTTCTTTTTGCAGCTTGGAAAGCTCCACCGACATGGCGGCACGCTCCACGCAGAGAAAATCCGCCAGCTGCTGACGGTCAAAGGGGATGTCAAAGGAAAGGGAGGACTGCCGGATGGATTCGGCGGACAGGTAGGACAGCAGCTTTTCCCGGGTGGTCCGCTTGCTGACATGGGTGATCTTATCGTTAAAAAGCAGTATTTTGTTTGCCAGAACGCTGACCAAATTGCGGATGAGTTTCTGGTGATGGTCGCAGGCGGTGGGGCAGGAGGTGAGCAACCGCTTGACGTTCAGCAGCAGGATCTCGCAATCCTCCTCTGCCACCACGCTGATGTTCAGGATGGCACCGGGGGTGGCGGCGTAAGGCTCCCCGAAAAAGTCTCCGGTATTGCACTTGGACAGGATATTGCGGTGTCCCCAAAGATCCTCTTGTATCACAAGGGTGGAGCCGGACAACATGAGCCCCATGACCTCCGTGGAATCTCCGGCACGGAAAATGTAGGAACCCCGGGGACGGGTGATTTTCGCTGCACTGACACAGTGCAGGATGGACAAGATCTCATCGTCAGTAAGCCCGGTGAAGAAGGGGCAGCTCCGCAGAACAGGCAGATATTTTTGCATAAAGGCTCTCCTTGTTGGAATTCAAACATACAAGATGGCTTTAGTATACTATAATAAACCTGCAAATGCAAAAAACACCCACAACAGGAGAGTATAGATATGATTCGGAAGATCATCCATATTGACGAAGAAAAATGCAACGGCTGCGGCTTGTGCGCAACCGCCTGCCACGAGGGAGCCATTGATATCATCAACGGCAAAGCAAAGCTGGTGCGGGAAAATTTCTGCGATGGCTTTGGCGACTGCCTGCCGGGCTGCCCCACCGGAGCTATCACTTTTGAGGAGCGGGAAGCCCCTGCCTACGACGAGGCAGCGGTGCAGGAGAACAAAAAGAAAAAGGAATTGCAGGAGAAGATGAAGCACCTCCACGAGGGCGGCTGCCCCGGCTCCCGGATGCGGATGCTGGAACAGCCGGAGGCAGACGAACGTGCGGCTTCTGCTCCCGTGCAGCCAGTTTCCCGCCTGCGCAACTGGCCGGTGCAGATCAAGCTGGCACCCATCCATGCGCCTTACTTTGAGGGTGCAAAGCTCCTGATTGCAGCGGACTGCACGGCCTATGCCTACGCCAATTTCCATCAGGAGTTTATGCGCGGCAAGGTGACCCTTATCGGCTGCCCGAAGCTGGATGCTGTGGATTACAGCGAAAAGCTGACCGAGATCCTGCGCAGCAACGATATCCAGAGCGTGACCATCCTCCGCATGGAGGTGCCCTGCTGCGGCGGCTTGGAGATGGCGGCGAAAAAGGCGCTTCAGACCAGCGGAAAGTTCATTCCGTGGCAGGTGGTCACCATCTCCATTGACGGAAAAATTCTGGATTAAAAGCACAGGACAGACCTATACCGCCTTTTAATGCTTCACGCATTTCTTGCCTTGCGGTAAAATACCATAGATTCCATAAGCGGGCGACCTGAAAAAGGCTGCTCGCTTTTTTATCGTCATCGCAGTATTTTTGCGGGAACGGCTTTTTGCCGGTAAAGGACAAAACTGCTCCGTAAAATAGGTGCTCTTTACGAGAAAAAATCTTGAAACGCTTCTGTTATAATGTTACAATTATGCTACATAATGGGATAGATATTCAAAAAAGCTGCTGACAACAGAACGAGAATGATATTGCAAGCACCTTCCTGAAATCGGTGAAGTGAAAATAAAGCCGGAATGAGACCGTCTGGGGTGGAGAAAGATTGGATAAAATGAAAAACTCTGGAATGAGCGAAACCATGCAGACCTTGACACGGAAAAGCGCCTGTGTGATGCTGAGCCTACTGTTGCTACTGTCAGCCGTGCTCCCTGTGAAAGCTGCCGCGGAAACCGCCTCTGCAAAGGTTGTTCGTGTCGGCTCGTTTGAGGACACCTTCAACTATGTCAACGAGAAGGGCGCAAGAAAGGGCTACGGCTACGAATTGCTGGAGACCTTGTCCGGCTATACAGGCTGGCAGTTCGAGTATGTGACCTGCGACTGGTCAGACTGCTTCGAAAAGCTCAAAAACGGCGAGATCGACATTATTGGCGGTATCTCTTATACGGAGGACCGCACCCAGGAGATGCTGTTTTCAGACGAGCCGATGGGAGTGGAAAAATATTACCTCTACGCCGATCTCTCGCGCGCAGACATCTCCGCCTCCGACTTCAAGACGCTGAACGGCAAAAAGATCGGCGTTCTGATGGGAACAGAGCCGGAAGTGATGCTGGCCGAGTGGGAAGAAAAATACGGCCTGAAAACGGAACACGTCAACATCTCCAACAACGAGGATGTGAAGCAAAAGCTGGCAAACCACGAGATCGACTGCTTTGTTTCGCTGGAAGAATCCTTCTGGGCAGAGCGTGGCATCTCGACCATAACCCGTGTGGGAGAATCCGGCATCTACTATGCGATCAACAAAAACCGCCCTGATATCAAAGAAGAACTGGACGATGCGATGCGCGCATTGAACGAAGCTGCGCCTTTTTATACGGCGGATCTGTACAAAAGATATTTCTCAATGGATTATACGCCCATCCTTACAGGGGAGGAAAAGGCGTGGCTCAAAGAGCACGGCGCCATCAAGATGGGCTTTCTGACGAGTGACAGCGGCGTCAGCACCTATGACCCTGCCACCGGGGAGATTACCGGGACAATCACGGACTATATTCAGTTTGCCGCAGATTGTCTGGGAAATCAGGAGCTGGAATTCCAGTTGGTCGGTTATGACGACAAAGAGGCGGAACTCAATGCGCTGAAATCAGGCGAGATCGACATGATCTTCCATTGCGACCAGAACCCCAATCTGGCGGAAGAGTATCACTTTGCCTGTACCAACACAACGTGGACCTCCAACCTGATGGCGGTCACGAACAAACAGCACTTTAACGAAAACAATGTAAACCGCATTGCCGTTCCCCAAAACAAACTCTCCCTGAAAAAGTACCTTGCGTTTTATTACCCGCAGTGGGAGATCGTGGACTGCGATACACAGGAGGATGCGGCAAGGCTGGTCAAAGACGGACAGGCAGATTGCTTTGTTACCGGGATCAGCAGTGAGAATAAATACAGCAAGAAATACAGCTTTTACAGCGTTCCGCTGGTAAACCCTGTAAGATCCTGCTTTGCGGTCAATAGCGGAAACCGCAGCCTGTTGTCCATCCTGAACAAAACGATCAAGGCAATGCCTGTTAATATGCTTGCCGGCGCGCTTGCGATGTATAAGAGCTCCGCGCGGAAGGTTACCCTGAGCGATTTTATAAAGGATAACTTCTTTAAAGTTATGTTGATCAGCAGCATTGCTGTTGCAGTTGTTCTGCTCACGATTTTGATGCTGCTCCAGAAGGCGCGTAAAGCCGAAGCTGCTGCAAGGAAAGCCGCAAGCGATACGCAGGAACTGAATGCAAAATTGCAGGTCGCCGTGGAAAAAGCGGAGAGCGCGAACCACGCCAAATCCACCTTCCTGTTCAATATGTCGCATGATATTCGCACGCCCATGAACGCCATTATCGGTTACGCAGACCTTGCCTCCCGGCATTCGGACGACCCTGCAAAGCTGAAAAATTACATGGAGAACATTCAGGTGTGCGGACAGAACCTGCTGATGCTGCTGAACAATGTTCTGGATCTTGCCCGAATCGAGAACGATAAGACGGAGATGGAGTATTCTGTTTCGGATGTCGATAAGGATTTCCGTAATTGCATTGCCATGTTCCGGAATCAGGCAGACAGCAAGGGGCAGACGCTTATGGTGACAGCACATCTGCTGCATCCGTATGTCTATGTGGATATTCCGCACCTGACCGAGGTGTGTACGAACCTTGTCAGCAATGCAGTCAAATACACGGGAGCCGGCGGCACGATCCGCTGCGATGTTACGCAGAAGCCCGGCGAAAAAGAGGGCTGGTGCGATATGGTGATCACGGTTGCCGATAATGGCATCGGGATGTCGCAGGAGTTCCAGAAGCACATCTTTGAGCCCTTTGAACGGGAGCGCACCTCCACCGTCAGCAAGGTGGAAGGCAGCGGCATCGGGATGGGTATCGTGAAAAAGCTGGTCGGGCTGATGGGCGGCACCGTGGAGGTGGAGAGCAAAATCGGTGTTGGCTCCACGTTTACCGTGACCATTCCCTGCCGCATTGCGTCCGAGGATGAAACACAGGCGAAACGAGAAACAAACCCTTCGGATCAAAAGTGCCTGTGCGGTACAAGGATCCTGCTGACCGAGGACAACGACCTCAATGCGGAGATCGCCACCGAGCTGCTGCAGGAAGAAGGCTGTACGGTAGACCGCGCCAAAGACGGCGTGGAATGTGTGGATATGCTGGAAAAAGCTGCGAACGGAACGTATCAGCTGATCCTTATGGACGTCCAGATGCCCGTGATGAACGGCTACGATGCGGCAAGGAAAATACGCAGGCTGGACGACCCCCAAAAAGCGAAAATCCCCATCATCGCTATGACGGCCAATGCCTTTTCCGAAGATAAACAGGTGGCGCTGGACGCCGGGATGAACGACCATATCGCAAAGCCGATCAATATGAATGTCCTTGTGCCGACCATCCAGAAATATCTCTGATGCGGACAGAAAGCTGTCGCACATAAAAACGACCAATCGGCTGCAATACAACCTATAAACGAATACCGCCAGGGAGCCTTCCCGTTTTGGGGAGGCATCCTCGGCGGATTTTTTAGTTTTCTGCTGCCTTTATAGACTGCGTCTGCTAATTTCTGCAAGGGAGCATGACAAAAGT
>ERZ772881.2176-NODE-2176-length-14834-cov-17.667366_pt1 | contig 14834 bp, 16 predicted proteins | sample MGYA00580581_ERZ772881 | MGnify/ENA primary metagenome ERZ772881 (study PRJEB29015, sample SAMEA2737668) | human gut metagenome | biome: human gut; feature: human-associated habitat; material: faeces | place: China | collected 2012 ...
CCTTGGCGGACTTGGATGCTGCGTTGGCCAGCGTACCCAGCACGCCCACGCCGCAGCTGCTCTGGAGGTCCTCGCTGACACAGACCTTGTCCTCCATCAGGAAGCGGACGACTGCCACGCCTGCCACAGCCACGATACCCAGCAGGAAGCCGGTAAGAACGAACTTCTTGGCACCGCTGCTCTGCTTGGGCGCCTCGGGCTTTTCCTGTGCGGCGAGGTCCTGATCTGCAGTCTCGATGCTCTTTTCCAGCAGCTCATGATTGTTCTGCAGGTCTGTCAGATTGTTCTGCAGGCTGATCATGTTATCGCGGGTATCCTGCTGGCTGTCGCGCAGCCAGGTCAGCACAGTGGTGCTGTCACTGCGGGAGATCTGCTTGGTATTATGGTCGCCCACGGTCGTCTCGATGTTTTCGCGGACCGCCTCCATCCGCTTGAGCATCAAATCCATAATGCGGCTCGCCTCATCAGCATCTTCACCATAAGTCGTGATGGTCAGCAGACGGGTAGCGTTGTCCACAGAAACACTGATAAGTTCACGCATATAGCGTTCTTCCATGCTGAACTGGTCCGCAATGGTGATGATGGACTCATGGCTGGTCAGCAGGCTGTTGTAAGCACTGAGGACGGCGCTGGTGTAGTCCGGGTTCTGGTAGTCCATACCGGGCATGATCTTATAATCGGTGGTGATATAGAAGCGGGTCTCCGAGGTATAGACATTGTACGGGTCGAGCTTCTGGCGCACCGACTTGTCGATATACTCCTGTGCATTGTCGATGTCGAACTGGGCGCGCACCTGATCCGCCTCGTTCTGGTTCAACTGCTGCTTATAGCTGGTGACATCCGTGTCGTGCTTCGTCTGGGCCTCACGGTACTCGACCATGTCCTCTTCGTACTGCTGCTCTGCGCTGGTACGGGGGACTTCCTCGCCGTTGGCGATGGCCTCGTCGATGGCGCGCTGGTTCAGCATTCCCTTCACCACGCCGAAGCCGCCGAACAGCACGGCGCAGATCACCGCTGCGGCGGCCATCTGCTTGTACCTATGGGCGACCGCAAAGAACAGCGAGACCAGATCGATCTCCTGCTCCTGATTTTCTGCCTTGTAATTGTCCATACTTTGTGATTCCTCTCCTGTGCTTCTGCTTTTCAGCCTTCCTTGCTCTTTCAGAACAGTCAGCCGTTATACAGCTTGTTTTTCAGCTCTGCATAGCGCTGGCTCTTTTCGGCTTTGTAGGTGCTCATGACCTGATCGGCCAGTTCTGTGCTCTGTCCATTTTCTTTCAGGACCGTGCGCAGCTGGCTCACAATGCGGCCCATCTCCTTGTCGCAGTACGACTGCAGCGAGGTGAGCTCACCTGTCTTGGACAGGCAGATCATGATCTTTTTGGTTTTGGTCTGCTGCTCTGCGGGCAGCGTCTTGTACTCAGCCTTTGCCGCCGAGATGCTGGAATTGAGTCCCTTTTCTGCAATGGCTTTCAAGCGCTTTTCTATCCTTTGAATGTCTGTCTGGTGATGCCTTTTCTGTGTCAGCATATCCCACCGCAATAATTGCTATTGGTTCAAGGTTACTTGGAATATTAAACTCATTTCTGATAATCTCAGGATCAAAATATGTAAGCCAACAAGAACTAAGTCCTAAATCCTCTGCTTCTAATACTATATGATCCGCAACTATTGTTGCATCAACACTTACCATATCCTTTTTATCAAACGGACGCACAAAAACATCTGAATGATCCCCACATACAATGATAGCCAACGGGGCGCCATGATAATTTACTCCTTTAGACAATTTTTCTTTTGCTTCTTGGCTACTAATTACTAACAGTCTCTGCGACTGAGCATTTGCTGCTGTTGGAGCAATTCTGGCAGCCTCCAGAATTTTGTCCAATTTTTCCTTTTCAATCTCATCAGTTTTATACTTTCTTACAGAACATCTCTGTTTTGCTAAAGATAAAAACTCCATAAAAATATTCCTCACTTTCATTTTTAATACATTTTTGTTGTGTCTGCTCAACAAGTACGCTATAATGCTATCACAGTATTTCTTTTTTACAAGTACGCACTTTTAAGTGCCATACTACCCAAAATGATACTATGGATTCAAATTTCAGGAGGTCGTATATAATGAAACCATGTCAATCTTTCCAATGTCCAGTAGAAGCAACCCTTCAGCTTATAGGTGGTAAATATAAGTCACTTATCCTATGGCATCTCATTGGAAAAACACTTAGATTTAATGAATTAGGAAAGCTCATTAAATCTGCAACTCCCAAAATGCTTACCCAGCAACTTAGAGAATTAGAAAATGACGGATTAATCAACAGGGTCGTTTATCCTGTAGTTCCTCCCAAAACCGAATACTCATTAACACCTTTTGGTGAAAGCATCATTCCTGTTTTGGAAGCTATGTGTAATTGGGGAAATTCCTACTTAGAAGGAACTGCTACATGTGTCAATTCTTGTTCTTCTATATAAATATCGTCTTTCTACCTAATTATACCTTCATTGTCTTTGCCAATGATGTAAGTAGCGCAGATCTCACGCTCCTGCTTCTTTGCTTTGGGAATGGTTGCATCCACAGCCGGGTTCTTTTCCATCATATCCCACTTTACCGCCTGGCGGAAACAGCTCCTTAATACCTTATGTATCTCATTTACTGTACTTTCCGTGATTGTTCCTGTACCATCCGGATTCTTTGTACTCTTTACCGCCGGCATTTTAAGAAGATCCTTATAATACTTCTCCATAAAATGTGTATTGATGCTTGCAAGCTTGGTATCTCCGATTGTGGGAAGAATGTAATTATTTATCAGAGCCACATTACCAGAGTAAGTGGAAACACCCCACTTGTCATGTCCATATATCTGCACATATTCTTCAATCAGTTCTTTCAATGTTGCACACTTTTGAACCTCAAATTTTCCGATAGACTGCTTGTACTCAATTTCTTTTTTCCGTTTATCTGCTTCTTTCTGCGTAGCAAATGTTTCAGATGTTGTATGTTCTTCTCCATTCTCATCCAGGATTTTATATACCACAGAAAGAACTTTATCTTCCTGCTACGTTTGGTCATCTTTGTGTGAATGACCATAGGCTTATCATCCACCTTTTTTATCTTCAATGTTCTCACCTTCTTTCTACATCCATTACCAAAAAATGGGTAAAAAAATAGCCATCTGGATGATTAGTCCAAATGGCTTATGTAAAAATCTATTTAATTCTATTGTAAAGAACTGTCTCTATTCTGGTTGATAAATCAATCTTTTTCTTATAAAGAAGTGTCCACGATGCTTGATTTTTTGAATAATCCACCTTTTCCTCTGGAAAAAATGAACGACAGAAATAATTATCTCCCTCATCATTAGATAAAAACAAGAATAGATTCCTGCTCTCCATGTTGTTTTCCATAAGATGAAAACAATCTTTTTTATCAAATGAAATTCTTAATGTAACTGAAACACCTTTTTTCCCTAGTACAAGCTCATATTCGGTTGATAATAGCGGAATAAATGCATTTATGCAATCTAAAACATTCCTCATTACAGTTCTCCACTACATCCTTAGATTAAGAAAGGCTCTGCATAAGCAGAGCCCTTCTAACATTTTCTTTCGAGGATTAACCTCTAGCCAGATTGTGGTAAATGTCAAACCCTTATAAAGCTCATAAGGCACTGCTCTCTGGCACAACACCTTACTTTACCGCTTGGCAGACACTCAAGTTGCCTGTCTTTAATATTATATTACCTGTCATATGAAAATATGTCAATCCAAAATTCATGACTTCATAAAGAATTAACATTTTTCATTTGCATGCTTTTTCATCACGGTCTCTCTTTTTCTCACTGCCTTTATTCATTTTGACCTCCTTTTCACTGGACTAAAAAACGCCCAGACTAGATTTTTTGTAAATCTAATCTGAGCGTTTTATATCTCTCAGGTCTGATTTCTCAGACAAGAAAACCAGTTTTACAGATTTTGACAACCCTTTTCCTATATTACATAATACTTGAAAATACCGGGTGGAAATCATTACCTCTCATTTGGGTGGAAATTTTTAATTTTGGGTGGATGAAATAATTATTTTTTTAATGATTTTCGGTGGATTTTTCCACCCAAAAATGAAAAAAGCAGTAATGAATTTACTTAATCATTACTGCTTCAAACAACTGTTCTCAGGGGGAATCGAACCCCCAACTAGCGCTTAGGAGGCGCTTGTTATATCCATTTAACTATGAAAACAAATGTATATTACAAACAAATACTACCCTGCATCCAGATGTTTCCTTTGAAACGTCTGCCAACCATTGGTTCACCGATGAGATTGTTTTCGTTTATACACACGCTAAATATTATATCATTACATGATAGCTTAATGCAATATATTTTTTCATTTGTAATGAAATTTTTTTCTTCTGAGAGCTCAATAATGTCTCCCATCACACTGTATTGGTCACTTTCTATGCCATATGGCATGAAATATGTTGTTACGATTGAAAGAATATCCTCATTTTGGATTCTTCTGGAGATGGATGAGTATATATCTATATCCTCCATTGTAAGGCTTTGCATAGCAGATTCATCACCATCTCTTGCTTCTGCAATTAGCTGCTTTCTATCCTTTTTGTCTGAATCAACAGTATTTAACGTCTTAGCCTTTTTTTGTTTCATTGGAAGCAAAATACAGCCATCAACCGACAGTCCTGAGAGTACTGCTCCATTTGCCCTTACCTCTCTGCTTGTGTGTGCCTTTTCCGACAGATAATCACACACATTCTGCAGATAAAATATAAGCGTCACTCCAAGATTTGGGTCATCGCATAAACCTGCATATGATTCCTTCTCTGAGTGTTTTTCAATATCTATTATCTCATTTGTAGTCTTTTCGCTTCCCATGAAATATGGATAGTAGTAATCTATATCAAAGCCATCATCATCATTGTATATTCCTCTGACTGTGATTCCCATATTTGGTGCCACATCACATGACAACTCGGCAAATTCATTACCCTCCGAATCCTTTGTTACCTTTAATTTTTCCGGTTTATCAATTATATTTTTTATAACATCATCTAATTGTTTTTTCGTTATATCTGAAAATCCTATTGCTTTTAGGAATTTATGCATTACCTGTTACTCCTGTGCCTACTTCAATTATCCTAAATAACTTTTAAAATTGAAATATCCTTCTCAAGCATCAGATTCAACCTATCATGCAAAATCCTTTTTCCATTATTATGATTGTTAAATATCATGATTACAGGGTTCTCCGGATCAATAGTCTGTGAAACAACAACTCCCTCATCCTGCTCATTTGTCTTGATAGTAGTTCCTACAGGATATTTGGCTATTGATGAAAGCAGATTTTTAACAACTTTTTTATCAAAGCATACCTCTATACCATCAATCATCTGCTTTATAGCATCCTGTACTGATATCCTTTTGCATTCCATGCCGCAGATCATGCAGTCAAACGCATCACATGCCTGAATTATTTTACATTCCAATTCTTTATTCTTTTGTTTCATAGGAAAACCTGTTCCGGCCATATTCTCATGATGGGACAAAACCATCTTCATCGAAATAGGTGAAATCCAATTTTCCTCATCCAATGCAGAATATCCCAAAATTGTATGTTTCTTATATTCAAACATCTCTGCCGGATCTGCATTGATAAAATCTCTGTTTTTATACGGTGTTACGATAAATCTAAGCCCGATATCGTGTAAAAGACATCCCACCGCTATATTATATTTTCTTTTATTATCAAGCTTTAATTTTCTTGCTACCAAAACAGATAATAATGTAACCATAACTGTGTGTTCATATAGGTTTGAATTATGCTCTTTTATATCCACTATCACGTCGGATGGCATATTGCTGATATCACGAACTATATCATTTGCAATAATTTCAAACTCCTTGAGTGACTTTCCACCATGATAGATATGACTTTCCATAAGTCTGCGGACCTTTTCAACATATTTATTGAAAATAGCTATATCTATGATAGAATTTGGACTTTCATAATTCTCATAAGGATCCTCAATCATTACTGAATCAATTCCCAAAGCTTCAATCAATGGTACATACTCATTTTTTAATGCAGTTCCGTTTGGTATCAATATTTCGTTTTTTTCGGTTACGATTGGCTCTGCCAGAATTTCACCGCCAACTAAACTGTTGACTGTTTTTATCCTCATAAACTAAACCACCCCATTATTATTTTTCTGCAGGTTCATTTGCCTCCCTGGCCATTTTCAACGCTTCCTGCTCTTCTTCTGCTAAAACAATAATGGAATTTCCGCCAACAATTTCCTTTATGTAAGTGTAACATCCTTCACGGCTGTGAACTGCATTGAGTACGAAACCATCATCCTTGCCATTAAGCATCGCAAGTGAAAAACTAAGCTTTCCACCCATCTCATGAAATGCATCATACTTTACTAGTCCAACCTTCTGGTATGTTCCGTTCATGTTAGCAAATAATTCATCAATATTCTTTTCATTTGCTGAGTTTGCAGCAATAAGCTCATCTACCTGGTCTAATCTCTTTAAAAGTGTATCTTCCAATGACTTTGCTGTCTTACCACTCATAAACGCATTGTATCTTTTTTTGAGTTTACTGGTTTGTACCATATTGACAATGATGAGTATCAATAAAATTATTACAAAACCCACTAATCCCAATATAATAAAATCAGAATCGAATCCTAAATATTCAGAAATCATCTTTTGCTCCTATCTATATTGTCGGTCATTTTACATAAAATTTAAATAGTCTGTTTGTCTCATTTTTACATATTTATATATATTTATTGTGAATATTTATTATAAATTTTTATTTTGATTAATAAATATCCTATTTTACTGAATTAAGCAAACCCACTATTCTATCAAGCTCATCATGTGAATAATATTCAATTTCAATCTTACCGGCTTTTTCATTTTTTCTGTTTATAAGAACTTTTGTTCCTATACTGTTTTTAAGCTTTTCCTCAAGGTCTCTGTAAATTGCCTCCATCTGAGGATCAACCGGCTTTTCAGCTTTTGTTTTTTTCTTGGTATTCTGCAATGACTTGACCAGCTTCTCTGTATCCCTTACGCTAAGCTTCTGATCAAAAATCTGCTGAGCAATGACATACTGCTGTTTTGGGTCCTCTATTCCAAGAAGAGCCCTTGCATGGCCTGTTGTGAGCATCTCGTCAATGACCATCTGCTGTACCTTATCGTTGAGCTTGAGTAATCTCATGGAATTAGTCACGGCTGTTCTACTCTTTGATACTCTCTCTGCAACCTCATCCTGTTTCAATTTAAAATCCTCTATCAGTCTTTTATATGCCAGCGCTTCCTCTATCGGGTTTAAATCCTCTCTCTGTATATTTTCTATTAGAGAAATCTCCATAATCTGCTGATCTGTAAGCTTCTTGATTATAACAGGAACTTCCTTCAGTCCAGCCAGCTTTGCAGCTCTCCATCTGCGTTCTCCTGCTACTATTTCATAGTAATCATCTCTCTCCTGACATAAAAGAGGCTGTAAAATGCCAAACTGCTTTATTGACTCCGATAACTCAATAAGTGCATCCTCATCAAATTTTTTTCTGGGCTGTTCTCTATTAGGCTCTACCTTGTTTATATCAATCATTACAGCATCCGCTGCATGATTGCTCTTTGGCTTTGCCGGCTTTGAAACTTTATCTGTTATTAATGAATCAAGTCCTTTACCCAATCCTTTTTTTGCCGCCATACTATATTAAATGTCCTTTCTCGCTATAATTTCCTTTGCCAGATTTCTGTAGCTTTCTGCTCCGGCAGATTTACTGTCATACATATTTATTGGAATACCATATGACGGAGCCTCCGCCAGTCTGATATTTCTTGGAATCATGGTATTGTAAATCTTTGTATCCAGGTTTTCTTTCACTGTCTCTACAACCTGATTTGACAGATTCGTTCTGACATCATACATTGTAAAAACAATCCCCTCAATCTGAAGCTCCGGATTCAGTCTTTCCTGCACCAGATTGATTGTGTGAATCAACTGACTAAGTCCCTCTAAAGCATAATATTCACACTGAATAGGAACCAAAACCGTGTCGGCCGTTGTCATGGCGTTTACTGTCAGCATGTTAAGTGACGGTGGACAATCTATAATAATAAAATCATAATCATCCTTTATATAATCAACCGCACTCTTTAATATGTATTCTTTATCATTGATGCCCAAAAGCTCAATCTCAGCTCCGGCCAGATTTACATTAGAGGGAATAACAGACAAATTATCAACAACTGTCTTTTCAATACTCTCAGAAATTGAACACTCATCCAGCATGAGATTATATACCGTATTCTCCACTTCGTCTTTATTTACACCAAGACCGCTTGTCATATTGCCCTGCGGGTCCAAATCAATTGCCAGCACTTTTTTCTTTTTTTCAGCCAGACACGCTGCCAGATTGATAGAAGTAGTAGTCTTTCCAACCCCACCCTTTTGATTTGCAACTGCTATAATTCTTCCCATTATAAATCCTTTCGCAATTTACTTAATATTCTGATGTTATATGTTATATTCTATATTCTATATTTTATATTTTATATTTCATATTTCATATTCTATATTTTATATTCTACATTTTTCATGCTATATTCTATATGTCATAATTGTTTTATAATAACTATTCAAAGTCATCTTGAGAACAAGAAACTCTTCTACATCATCATATTTTTAAAATTGTAAATTGAAATCTTACACACTTAAATTATTATATCACTCTTAACTCTATAATGCTATAAAATTTCATTATATAAGTACAATATTTTTCTAAAAATCATTTATCCGGTTTATTTTCTATTAAGCGTAATTATGCACTCTTATCTGGTTCATTTTCTATTAAGCGTAACTATGCATTCTTTCCTGGTTCATTTTTTATTAAGTGTAACTATACACTCTTTCCCATTTCATATACTTTATTTAATATATCATACATTGTTTTCACATCCTCTGTTTTTCTTGTATCATAAGCAAATACAATACCGCCCTCTTCACTTCCATTTTCTCCGAAGCACGAAATATACTGTCTGAAACACTTAATCATGGTTTGTACATTTGTCTTTTTCCTTGTAGCTGCAGCACTCAATAAATAAAAAACTTTTTTATCCATATAATCTTCAATTGCAAAAGTTCTGTCAATCATTCTTTTCATCAAAGAAGGCCAGGTATAAAAGTAAACCGGACATGCTAAAACGATTACATCGGCTTTATGCATTTCATCATAAATTTCATTCATATCATCGTCTTGCACACATTTACCACCATTTTGCTGACAAATAGCACACCCACTGCAATCCCCTATTATTTTATCTTTCAATACAATTTCTGTTACTATATTATTATTTTCACTTGTGCCTTTTGCAAATATATCTGCCATTGTTGCAGTATTTCCTTCTGCTCTTGGGCTCCCTTTAATTATTAAAATTTTTTTATTCATAAATTAACCTCTTACTCCTTTAGTTTCTATTTCATATATTACAATATTACTATTTTAAATTTCTTTAACGATTAAAATTTATCATAATACATATGTCGGTAGCTGATACTTACGTGCATTCACGCATGATATAGCTTACTACTCTCATTATTTCATGAAACTTTGCATCATTATCATAATTAATCGTTCGCCAAATATATAAACGCCTTATTCTCACTTGCACTCATTATATCATATGCTTACGCATATAATAGACCTACGGCTGATACTTATGCGCATTCGCGCGTGATATAATTTACTACACTCATTATAACATGTAAATGTTTCACGTGAAACATTGTATTTTGTTATTTGATATTTAATCATGTAATATTTAGTTATGCATTATTAAATTGTGTACTATTTTATATATTATATGATATTTATTACTTACATAGCGTAAATAATCCGCATACATATCATTCTAAACAATTCTACGCAGTAATAATAGTACATCATTTTGCAAAAAATCAGATAAATAACGTATATAAATTTTCATCTGTAATAAAGACAAGCCTGAAAGCAGTCCTCTATGCCTGATTTTTCTTCTTTGCTAAAAAAACATTTCACGCTATTGGTCCAGTAAATCTTTGGATACTGTACTAAAGTATGTTTGAAATCACTTCAAAACGTAACAACACTCGTACACAAATGTACTAGCGAGTCCGTACTGAACCTGGATGACTAATATTAACAGTTGCGTACTACTATCTTATCCTTTATGTAATTTATTGAATATTCTCATTTGCGGAGTAAATCAAGAGCTGAATGTATATGTACTTTATTTAATGGACAATTCTGTTGTATGCATACAATATTTTCGTACTACTGTCTAAACTATCATGTAATTTCTTACATACTCTTAGTTGCGGAGTAAAATGAGTGTAGAATGTATATGTATGTCGGATTTCTTACTACTGTTAATAAATTAAATTATACACTATATCCTAAATTACATATCGAATGTGGAATGTTTCACGTGAAACAATGTCTTATACTATTAGGTATTTATTATGTAATTAGTTATATTACATAATATTTGACAAATAAATTATCTATATAAAAATTATATATGAATCCCGATATATATTTTAATATGTGATATATGAGATATTAGTTATATGATATTTTCATCACATTTACAGCGTAAAGAATCCGCCATACATATATATTCCAAACGAGTCTACGCAGTAACTTAGAGTATGTTTGAAATCACTTCAATACTCAAGCAACGCTCGTACACGGATGTATGAGCGAGTCCATATTCGCCATCCAGGCTCAGCATGGACGGTTATATCCTACTGTCTCAGTCCTTTATGTGATTTCTTACATACTCTTAGTTACGGAGTAAAACGAGTGCGTAATGTATATGTATGACGGATTCCGTACTACTGTCAACAAACCATACTATATACTAAATTGTATAATAAAAGAGGAATGTTTCACGTGAAACATTCCTCAAAAAAACAAATATATTACATAATCTGAATAATGTTGTTACGAATAGCAAAAACAGCAGCCTGAGTACGATCAGTAACCTCCAGCTTCTTAAAGATGCTGGAAATATGATTCTTAACAGTTCTCTCACTAATCTTCATCTCTTTTGCAATATCTCTGTTAAACTTACCAACAGCCATCTCCTTGAGAACCTCGAGCTCTCTCTTTGTAAGAGCATCAATCTTGAGCTCATCCTCATTTTTCTCAATCATCTTTGAATTAAGTGCCGGGATAAGACTTGGCTGAATATAAGTTTCTCCATCTGCAATAGTAAATATAGCTTTCTTAAGCTCGGCAGATTCAGAATCTTTTAAAACATATCCATTAATTCCAATATCAACAGCTTTCATCAGATACTCTGTCTCATTGTGAACTGTAAGCACAAGCACCTTTATCTTTGATTTCATATCCTTAAGTTTCTTTAATACTTCAAGACCATTCATCTTTGGCATATTGATATCAAGAAGTAAAACATCAGGAGTAACCGTCTTAAGCTTTTCAAGACAATCCTCTCCATTTTCAGCCTCAGCAATAACCTTTATATCACCATCAAGCTCAAGTAAATTTTTCAGACCCTCTCTGATCATTGAATGATCATCTGTAATCATAATGTTAATAGCCATCTTCTTAATCCTCCTTATTAATTGGCACAGTAACTTTTATTGTGCAACCCTCTCCCGGTTTAGAATTAATTTTGATTTTACCGGAAAGAAGATATACTCTCTCTTTCATCATTGACAATCCAAAACCGGAATTATCACTTCTTGTAACCTCCGGAATTGCAGAAACATCAAATCCATCACCATCATCCTCAACTGTTAAAGTAAGACTATGTGATTCATAAACAATAGTAACATTTATAACCTTAGCATGACCATGCTTAATAGAATTGCTGCAAGCCTCCTGTATCACTCGAAGAAGTGTAAGTGAAACAAGACTGTCCACATTACATTCATCACCCTCTGTCTTAAAATTGCATCGTATATTATTAGCATTTTTAAGTTTATCAAGGGCTCTCTCAACTGTGATATTAAATCCAATATCATCAAATGACATTGGTCTAAGATTGTAAATCATATTACGAAGCTCATTTATAATATCCTTAAGTATCTTTCCCTGTGATGTAAGCTCCAGCTTGCATCTTATAGGATCTATATCCAACAGCTTAAGGCAAAGCTCCGTCTTATGCAGTAATGACGTAAGACTCTGAACTGTGGAATCATGTAAATCCCTGGCAATCCTTTGTCTTTCACCTTCCACAGTTTCAAGCAGAACCCTGTTAAAAAGCTCGCCATCCTCTTCATTGATTACATCTGACATAACCTCGCTAATTTCAACATCTGCGGTTGCATCATCCGTATTACAAACCCTAATTATACTATTGATTTCATCAATTTTACAATCAATATCAGAAATCTGTTTATGCAGTGTCTTCAACTGTGGCTCAATCAGATTCTGTTCTTCCTTGATTTCTCTTATCTTATTTTTATTATATGAATTTACCTCGCGTGGAGTAAAAGCCTCATAATTTTCATCACTGGAGTCCTCAAGCATCTGTATGAGCTTAATATTCTCTTTGTAATGATTTTCAGCAGTTGTCAGCTTCTCTATAAGACTCTGCCTGCTATCGTAAAATTCATCTCTTGTTTTTTCTAAATACTCTTTAACCATAATCACCAGAACATATGTTTTATTTATATTTAAACTTTTACAAAATAATTATATATCATTTTTGCCGTTTTTAAAAGCATTTATAAAAAATAATTGTATAAAACAACATTTTTGATATAATAATAGTAGAAAATTAACACAGGGAGGTTTTATCATGAAAAAAAGTACAAAACGACTTTTAGTTCTTACAAGTGCAGCCGTGGCCGGAATGTATGCATACAACAGACTTGTCGATTCAAATGCAGCGAGAAAAAATCTGCTTAAAGTTGACAACGGACATTATTACAAATGGAAAGAGGGAAACATATTCTACACCAAAAACGGCACCGGAACACCTCTTCTGTTGGTTCACGATACAGACTCAAGGGCTTCCGGTGAGGAATGGAGCAAGATAATCAAAAAGCTGTCAAAGAAAAACACTGTGTACACCATTGATTTACTTGGCTGTGGACGTTCTGACAAGCCTTCAATTAAATACACAAATTATATGTATGTACAGATTATAACAGCATTTGTTAACGATGTTATAGGTGAAGCATGCGATGTTGTGGCTACAAATCTTTCAGCAGCCCCGGTTCTTATGGCAAGCGCATTACAGAAAGATTTATTCAACAAGACAATACTTATCAACCCTGTCCCACTGCAACAGCTAAACCAGATACCTGATAAGACATCTAAATTCAAACAGACCGTGATAAATCTTCCTATATTTGGAACATTTATCTATAACAAGCTTATGAGTCCTCTTAAACTGGATTTACTATTCAGAAATAAGTATATGCTGAGAAGTCAGCTTATTTCATCCAAGGTTGAAGATACTTATTATGAATCAGCTCACCATGGACAAAGCCGTGGCAAATATCTATATTCAAGTATATTGTCACACTATATTAATATAAACATAACGCATGCGATTAAAAAACTTGATAAACCGATATATATTATTGGTTCCACAGATATCAAAAATAATCTCGATGTTATCAACAATTATCATAAATTGAATAAAAATATCGACATTATTCATATATCAAATGCTCGTTTATATCCGCAATTGGAGATACCTGAAAAGACGGCTTCAATTATTAAAAAGATAATTAATAATTAGGATATTTCCTTATTTATCTGCATTTCTTATAATTATTAATTTTAGATTTTATTAAATACAAGTATCTATTTAAAACAAGAAAAAACAAGAAACCTGTTGTTTATATGTAAGCGGCAGGTTTTCTTGTTTTCTAAGTGGCTCTAAATAGTTATAAATTTTATACCACAGGTATAATGACAACCGCAGAAAATTGTGTTATTCTTGGTTACAGAAAGAAGATAAGCGGAGGCAGAGAACTCCATAGAAAGGAAAAAGACATGACAACAATGTATCGTTTTGACCAGCTTCATAGTGAACGTAAATCGTTAGCACTGCTTAAAGATCATGAGTGGGGCTTTGATTACATGCGCTCATTTAAGGCTAGGCATAAACGAGAAAATTGTGTTTTTGATACTGCACCTGAACCGGAGGCATAGCCGGACAGGGGTATAATAGATAAACATGTTTTAGCGTACCGCTTACCTTAGATGATAAGGCAGGCGGTATTTTTTATGCTCCTTTAACTCAATCGGCAGAGTAACCGGCTTTTAACCGGTAGGTTGTGGGTTCAAATCCCATGAGGAGCACTTGTCCAATGTAGAATCAGAAAGGAAAATAAAAATGAATGCATTAGAGATTAAGGGAAAAGTAAATACGGCTCTCTGCTATGCAAAGGTAGTAGAGGATGAGGCTATAGAGCAGATCAGACGCATGTGTGATTATGCAATGACAGAAGGTTCCCAGATCCGTATCATGCCTGATGTGCATGCCGGTAAGGGGTGTACGATAGGAACAACAATGACCATAACAGACAAGGCAGTGCCTAATGTGGTCGGAGTGGATATCGGATGCGGGATGTATACGGTAAATCTTGGAAAAGACGATATTGATTTTGAGAAAGTGGATGAGGCAGCACATTTTATTCCATCAGGACGTGAAGTGTGGGAAGGACGGCAGGAGAAATTTGATCTGACAGAGCTTCGATGCTACAGGGAGCTGAAAGATGCAAAGAGACTTGCAAGGTCTCTTGGAACACTTGGAGGCGGAAATCACTTTAT
>ERZ772881.2183-NODE-2183-length-14816-cov-44.925005_pt1 | contig 14816 bp, 8 predicted proteins | sample MGYA00580581_ERZ772881 | MGnify/ENA primary metagenome ERZ772881 (study PRJEB29015, sample SAMEA2737668) | human gut metagenome | biome: human gut; feature: human-associated habitat; material: faeces | place: China | collected 2012 ...
TCGCCTGCGGCGCTGCCCACCCGATATTTCCGTCAGTCATTCGTGCCGTAGGCTGTCGAGCCTTCCTAGCAGCCAGGAGCTAAAAGCTAGAAGCCCCGCACGAATGACTCTAACCATTAGCACCGCCCACCAGCTCGACAAACTGAAATATCCCACGCAATTCCTACTCCACGTAGTCCTTCATTTTCACCGTAATCAGGGAAGATACCCCTTTTTCTGCCATGGTTACCCCCTGAAGGGTATCTGCAAATTCCATGGTCTTTTTTCTGTGGGAAATCACAATAAACTGGGTGCGGTTCTTATAGTCCGCAATCATCCGGCTGTACCTTTCCACATTGGCATCATCCAAAGCTGCATCGATTTCATCGACGAAACAGAATGGCGCCGGCCGGCAGGCCATGAAGGAAATAAGGAGCGCAATGACAGTGAGCGCCCGTTCCCCGCCGGACATCAGTGTCAAAGGCTGCCGCTTTTTCCCGGGAAGCTGGAGGTACATTTCCACGCCCCCCTCCAGTGGGTGGGCATCATCTGTAAGTTCCAGCCGGGCTTTCCCTCCCTGGAACATGAGCTGCATAATGCGGCCAAATTCTTTATTGATTTCTCCGAAGGCCTTCGTGAACTGCTCAGTCATGGTCCGATCAATATCCTGGATTACCGTTTCCAGGCCGGTCCTTGCTTTTTTCAGATCCTCTATCTGCTCTTCATAAAATTTCCGTTTTTCCAGCTGCCGATTGTACTCTTCCTCCCCATTGGGATTTACAGTACCCAAAGCCCCGATTTTTTCAGCAATTTTCTCAGATTTACGCTTCATGTCCTGCATGGATCCGGGAATTCTGACCTCTTCTGCTGCCTCCCGGGTCATATGATTTTCAGAAAGCCGGCGAAGCTCTTCTTCTTCCTGGGCCTTAAAATTTTCTATGCGCCCTTTCCGCTCCGCCATATCCCGTTTAATGGCAGATGACTTCTCCTGTGTATTTCTCCAGGATGATTCCAGTTCCCTCTGTTTTATGGTAAAGCTGTCCGAATCATCCTGCATGCGGGACTGGCATTCTTTCTGCTGCTGCCATACCTGTTCCGCTTTCTGGAAACCAGCGGATAATTTCTCCATTTCCTTCCGGAGATTTGCAAGAAGGGTTTCATTTTCCTTCTTTTCTTCTTCCAGCTTTTGCCGGTCTTCCGCCTGCTCCCGAAGTGCCCGGTCCCGGTCCTCCTTCATACGCCTTCCAAAGGCCAGGGATTCTTCTGCCTTTGTGTAAGAAACATGGATGGATAAGATTTCTTCCCCTTTCCTGTCCAATGCTTCCCTCAGTGCAAGGCTTTCCCGATCTTCGCCTACTTCCGGAATATCAGCCAGGCCTTCCAGTTCTTTTTGCAGCTGTTCTTTTCTCTCCTGCGCTTTCATGAGGCTCTTTTCACGAAGGGTTTTCTGCTTTTCTGCCTCATCAGCCAAAATCTTTCGGTCGGACAGGGTCTTATGGAGTCCCTCTTTCCGGGCAGAAAGGGCGGCCATATTCACCTTGGCAGCCTGCCAGGACTCCCTTTCTTCCATGACCCTGCGGGCCAGGTCATCACAGGCCCTGCTTTCTTCTGCCAGTTTTTCTGCTGCCGACGACAGCTTTTCCTCGGCCTCCATTTCCCTGGCCCGCAGCGATTTGATTTCCTGCTTCCGACCAAAGAAGGTATTTTCTTTTTTCTTCATGGAACCGCCGGTCATGGAACCACCGGCATTTACAACCTGCCCATCCAGCGTAACGATGCGGAACCGATAGCCGTATTTCTTTGCCACCCGTCTCGCATCATCCAGAGTCTCTGCTATCAGCGTCTTACCCAGGAGAGAATCCATAAGATCCCGGTAAGGAGCATCACAGGCAAAGAGGTCCGATGCAATACCACAAATTCCCGGCTCACCGGCTGCCTTCCGTTCCTGCCCTGTATAACCGGAAGGATGCATGGACTCCAGAGGGAAAAAGGTCGCCCTGCCCAACCGTTTATCCTTGAGCCAGCCGATAATCTTCCCTGCCGATGCCGTTGTATCGGTAACGATACAGGAAACGCGGCTCCCCAGAGCCACTTCCGCTGCTTCCGTATACTTTTCCGGTACCCGGACAAGATCGCCCAATGCACCATGAATAGCCTCTCCAAAAAGGCTGCGGTTTGTCATGACTGTCCGTGCAGCCATAGAAAAGCTGGTATACTCCTTTTCCGCATGTTCCAGATAATCCCGCCGGGAATGGAGAGACACCAGGGCCGACTCTTCCCTGCTCTTTTCATTCATCAGGGAGAAGCGCCGATTCTCCGCCTCCTTCAGGGAGAGAGAGTCTTTTTTCCCTTTTTCTTCCAGGAATTTCAGGTTCTGGGACAGCTTTTCTTCCTGCTTTTTCATGTTCTCCAAATCCGCCTCTATCCGAGCAAGGGACTCCCTTTTTTCCGCCAGGGAAGACGCAAATTCCGCCTTTTCTCTTTCAAGGCGGGCCATCTCATCCTCCAGATGGACAGTTTCCTGTTCCAGTCGTTCTTTATCGGCAATTTTTTTACGGTTCACTGCCAGTCTGGCAGCAAAAGCCGTCTCAGACGCCTGCAATTTTTCTTCCAGAGCCCGTCTCTCTTTTTCGGCTGTCTTTTTCTTCCCATCCCACTCCTGGTAAGCAAGAAGTGATTTGTCGTATTCTTCCTTTGCGCTTTGGATTTCTTCAGCCAGTTCCTTTTCCGCTTCTAACTGGTCTTCCTCTTCCGCCGCCAGTTCCCCCTTCTTTTCTTCCGCATGGTGAAGGGCTTCTTCCCGGACCCTGTAATCGCCGCGAAGCTCTTCCATCTTCTGCTGGGCTTCTGCCGTCTTTCGCCCCTGGTCCCGCAGACCTTCCTGGAAATCAAGGGCCTGCTTTTCCAGCTTCTCCCGCTCCGCCGTGAAAGAAGCCAGCTTTGTCTCCCATTTCAGGTCCTCTTCTTCCAGATTCCGGTATTCCGTTTCATACCGGGACAGCATCCGGCCAATGGATGTCAGCTTCAGTACTGCCATGGAGGCTGTGACAGCCCGTTTTTCCTCCAGCAGTGCCTTATAGGCCTTCGCCTTTTCAGCCCCCTCCTTAAGGGGAATAAGCTGTTCATCCAGAAGGGCTGTCATGTCCTTCACCCGTTCCATGTTTTCCGCGGTCTTTTCCAGCTTCCTAAGGCCCTCATTTTTTCGCATGCGATACAGGCTGATACCTGCTACATCTTCGAATATGAGCCGCCGTTCTTCTGGCCGGGCAGAAAGCACCTGGTCCACCCGGTTTTGTCCGATAATAGCCAGAGATCCTTTTCCAAGGCCCGTATTGGCCAGAAGTTCCTGAATATCCTTCAGCCGGCAGCTTCTCTTATTGATTTTGAAATCGCTGTCTCCGTTCCGCAGAAGCCTTCGTGTAATAGAGACCTCCGTCGTATCCAGCGGCAGCTCATGGGCCGAATTGTCCAGCACCAGCGTTACTTCTGCCCCGTTTTTGGCCGGTCTTGATTCAGACCCGGAAAAGATGATGTCCTCCGCCTTCTGTCCCCGGAGATTCCGCACATTCTGCTCTCCCAGCACCCACCTGACGGCATCGGAAATATTGCTCTTCCCACAGCCATTGGGCCCCACGATGACCGTCATGCCATCCGCGAATTCCACTGTAGTTTTATCGGCAAAGGACTTGAATCCCTGCATTGTCAGACGAAGTAATTTCATCGTTTCTCCTTTAATTTCGTATATTGCCATAGATGGCTCTCATGTTTTCTTACCTATTATACAGGAATCGGACAGACTCTGCAGAAACAGGAAAAGCCTCTCCTTTACGAGAGGCTTTTCAAAAACCATGATACCTGTCTTCATTTTTAGAAGAACCGGTAAGCAATATTTATATTACCACCCACGCCCCGATGCTTTCCGGCATAGCCATGACCACCGAAGTCAAGGACCCAGGGACCCTTTGTATATTTGGCGCCCAGTTCAAACCGTACACTGCTCCCCCGGATATCTGCATTTCGGATAGGTGCACCGTCAGCCAGTCCCGCTGCCTTTCCGTCAAATTCATACTCGTAGGCAGCACCGGCATAATACTGCATAAGAGAGCTTCTATGATTCCATCGTCCACCGATTCGGAGCAGGCTGCTGTCGGCGCTGTCCAGATGGTAGTGGCCACCGGCATCGTAATCATCCCCATTGATATGGGTATAGAAATAACGGCCATATAATTCCAGCGTATTACTGCTGCCCCGGTCATAGGTCCTGCCGAAACCTACATGGAAAGCATTGTACCGGCTGTTTGTATCGTAGTCGTAGCCCTTGCCATTTCCATCATACAGCACATGGCGGGCTTCATTATCCAGGCGGCCCGTACGGAATGAACCTTCCACAAAGGTTCTGTTTTCCAGGCGGTACCGGCCAAATACGCCAGCCCCTTTGTAATTGATTTTACCGTGGCCCCGTCTTCCTGCATCATAGGTGCGATAATTGCCATCACCATAATCATAGAAAAGGGCATATTCCGCAAGGCTCCCGTCGGAGCGGGGACTTTTCCAGCCCACACCGGCATGTCCATTCCACATGTTAGTTCTGAGGTAACTGCCTGTATCATACCGGTTTTCACCACCCATGACAGATGCAAAGCCATAGAACTTTTCCTCGTTTTCCTTGATGGTGGAAAGATCCCGGATTACCAGGTCACTGCCATCCACCAGGGCCGTGAGCCCTGCCTCCTGTCCCATGACCGTCATATGGGTTTGGGACTGGGCATGGGGTTTCGTTTTATCGGTCAAACTGATGGAATACTGCAGGTTCCCATTATCCAGATAAGCTTTCCCGTTTCCTTCCAGCGTAGTACCGACGGTATAGGGAAGTGTCTCACCGGAAAGGTTGCTGTCCTTCAAATCTTTAACTTTGCTGCTATTGGTGTCCATAAGGGTCATGGTATTTATGCCTTCCTTAAGGGACGCAATACTTTTGAAAGTAATATGGGACGTGTTGATGTTGGCATCGGAAAAATCATAGGTCACACCGGAATCCAGTGTAAGTGGTGTCTTTCCCCATTCCACCTGGTTGAAATCGACGGTATCCACAGTTACATTCCCCGTCTTGAGGACAATATTCCCATTGTCTGTGGTTCCCTTACCGATAAAGGATCCCGATAGAAGGGCACTGGCACTATTTCCCAGAGAGTAGGCAAGGGAAATACCATTCCCACCATTTCCATCATAAATTTGGGTATTGGAATTATCATAGGATGTTCCCTCATCATCGATGAGCACGGTCTCACTGTTCGGTTTTGCGAGCGCTCCGTTTTCAAAGGAAAGATGGCTGATGTCCACTTTGGTATGACTGAGATCCATATCGTCTGCCACATGGAGCATGGTCTTTCCCCAGGTTCCCTGATGAAGCTCAATGGTGTCAAAATTGGAAATGCTCTTCACCTTATTATCGCTCGGGTTCTTCCATACCGCATCCTGACTGCCGTCATAACCGATGCGGAGCACATTGCCGCTCCCCTTCTCTCCCAGATAACCATAGAGATCAGCCTTTTCCAGATCCGCCTGTCCTGTGATATTGACGGCGTTATTGTCAGCGCTGCCACTACCGGTGCTGTATCCGGCAATGACGGCTGAATTACCCTCCCAGGACGAATCAGGAAGGAACATGGCCGCGTTGGTAATCCCCTTTTCTTTAAGCATTTCCTCCGCCGTTGTATAGTCTACTTTCGCAGTTCCGCCGATAGTAACGGAATTTCCGGTGACATCGCCACCAGCTATAGCACCAGCCACAATACCGACAGTACTGTCATTCACATTTACTTTATTACGATCGGCATTCCCCGCACCATGAACAGACATAACGACGCCAACCGTACTGCCATCACTGATAGAAACCGTATTAGCGGTAGAAGAAATATCTGAATCCGCCTTATCAACAACTTCCACTCCTTTGGCACAGGGTGTAACGCTCTTTCCTGCAACGAGAAGTGTATTGCCAGAAGCTTTCATCGTGGCTTTGGGACCATAAAGATTAACCATCATAACCGATGTAATACCACCATCCGCTCTGCTCCCTTCCATCAAAGATGTGCTGTTCCCCTCAGCCTCCAAATGGGTAGCTGATTCAGTTCCATAAAGATATTCACCATCAATTTCATTTTCCACATGGCTTCCATTGGTGAGAATTAACCTATTATTTTTAACAGTTTCATCATCACCATAGATAAAATCCTGCATTACCATCCCTGTAATGGTGCTGTTGGAAAAAGTCATAGTATTATCGGAAGACTGTGCCGTATGGGTCCGACCTAAGGCACCTCCAAACCCATAAGTGCTATTTCCAAAAGCATTCCCATAAATAGTTGAGTTTTCAAAGTTGGATGAATTTCTTTCCAGATCAAGCTTGTTAGAAACCCCATAGGTCTGGTAAAAATTAAAGTATGCGCCGTCAATTGTTGAATCTTTTACCTCAGTCTTATTATCAGTAATGATATTTTCGCTTTTTTCATTCGGTTCATTCAGAATAATATGATAAACTTCTCCATTAACAGTGCTATTATTCAGGGTAAAGCCATTATTTTTTGCATGCAATGAAGACCCATCATTTGTATTACTGTTGGTATCATCAATACCGGTAATGGGGCCAAACACATCACTATTCTCAATGGTGAGTGCATTATTTTTAACGTCAATAATACCATTTCCAGGCTGTCCGTCAGCTGTTTGAAAATAGGGAAGGAGATGTATACCATATACAGAGGATATCTGATTACGATCTGTGCCCTCTTTATTAGTAATTGTTACAGTATTATCATGTATAGAAGCAGTCTCGCCATTTTGATAATGCAAAGTCGCATTAACTCCATAAATCTGATACCTGTTGGTTTGGTCATAAACAAATAAATGATTATTTGCCGATTCGCTGCCTGTATCTTTAGACAAAGTAATATCAAACCGCTCGTAGGAATCATCTTTTGTCACAATCCGCGTATTATTGCTGAGCCCTTCTGCCCCTACCGGCATGACGCCGCACAAGCCGATTATCCCTGCAGTCACCAGGGCAGGGATAACTCTTATTGCCAGTCGATTCTTACGGTTTAAATATACTACCATGGCAGATTCCTCCCTTTTTCATGATTTTCTGCATTCATAATGAAAAAGATAGAAACAGGATTTACTGATTATCTATAAAAATTATATCATAAAACATCCTTAAAATTAAAAAGCAAGAAATCAAAAGAGTCTGGGAAGCGCTGATGGGACAATAAAGAACGGCACAAGACCTGAATTGGTCTTGTGCCGTTCTTTGATTGTTCCTTTTATTCGCCAAATACCGGGGGCAGCGGACTGCTGCTGTCGGAAGGCATCGGGGGCAGCGGGGAATCGCTGCTTTCTTCTTCCTTCTTCGGTTCTTCGCCGGGAGCGTAAATGGAGTGGTACTTGAAGAGGTTTTCTACCTGCTTATGGTCGATGGTTTCTACTTCCATCAGGGCCTTAGCCATGGCATGGAGCACAGGCAGGTTATCTGTCAGTGTCTGCATGGTGTCATTGTAGGCCTCATCCAGGTACTTGTGCATTTCTTCGTCGATAATGGTGGCTACGGTTTCACCGTAGTTTCTTTCGGACCCCAGCTGTTTGCCAAGGAAGATCTGTTCCTGGTGTTCCCCGAAAATCATGGGTCCCAGGCGGTCGCTCATGCCCCATTCCATAATCATCTTACGGAGGATGGAGGTCACCTGCTGCAGGTCGCCAGAAGCACCGCTGGAGATTTCATTGAAAATGATTTTCTCTGCGCACCGTCCGCCAAGGGCTACGCGAATCTGGGCCAGAAGGTGGGACTTCGTGATGAAAGACCGTTCTTCATGGGGCAGCATCATAGTATAGCCGCCAGCCTGTCCACGGGGGATGATGGTAACTTTATGGACCGGATCCGCATCTTTCAGGAGGGTTGCCATGATGGCATGGCCCGATTCATGGTAAGCGGTCAGTTTTCTTTCCTCATCGCTCACCCGGTGGCTCTTCCGTTCCGGACCGTAGGAAACTTTTTCAGAAGCTTCTTCCAGATCCGCCATGGAAATGGTCTTCCGGTTATCCCGAGCAGCCAGGAGAGCTGCTTCATTCAGCATATTCGCAAGGTCAGCCCCTGTAAATCCGGGGACCTTCTTTGCAATGGTGGCAAGATCCACATCCGGTTCCAGCGGTTTATTTCTGGCATGGACCCGGAGAATGGCGATACGGCCACGGAGATCCGGACGACCTACTACTACACGCCGGTCAAAACGGCCCGGGCGGAGCAGCGCGGGGTCCAGAATATCCGGACGGTTCGTAGCTGCCAGGGTAATAATTCCTTCATTGGATCCGAACCCGTCCATTTCTACGAGGAGCTGGTTCAGGGTCTGTTCTCTTTCATCATGGCCGCCGCCGAGACCACTGCCGCGCTGCCGGCCTACCGCATCGATTTCATCGATAAAAACAATGCAGGGCGCATTTTTCTTCGCCTGGGCAAAGAGGTCACGGACACGGGATGCACCGACGCCGACGAACATTTCTACGAAATCGGAGCCGGAAATGGAGAAGAAAGGAACCTTTGCTTCCCCGGCTACCGCCTTGGCCAGAAGTGTCTTGCCGGTACCAGGAGGTCCTACGAGGAGGACGCCTTTTGGAATTTTAGCACCGATGGCTGTATATCGGCCCGGATTTTTCAGAAAATCTACGACTTCAGACAGTTCTTCCTTTGCTTCATCTTCACCGGCTACATCGTTAAAGTTTACATGTACCTGGCCTTCACCGGTCATCTTGGCCCGGGACTTGCCGAAGCTCATGACCCGGCCGCCGCCTCCCTGGGTCTGGTTCATCATCCAGAACCATACGCCGATCAGGATGACAATCGGCAGCAGGTTGGACAGCAGGCTCATCCACCAGGACGGTTGTTCCGGCGGTTTAGCGGTAATAGTAACATTTCCGTCATTCAGCTTGTTCAGGAGCTGGGTATCATTATCAGGAATATAGGTGGCAAATTCAGTACCATCTTTCATCTTCCCGGTAACAGCGTTATTCGTCATAACTACGGATGATACATTTTTCTTCTCCACCTGGGAGATGAAGTCGCTGTATGTAATTTCCGTATTCTTTTCCTGGGGATGAACGAAAGTATTGAATATGGACACTGCAATGATGATGAGAAGCACATAGAGCGCCACATTCTTGATAAATTTATTCAATATTTTCCTCCTTCTCAATAAGATGTTTACTGGCCCATTTATGCGGGATTACACCCCAACTGACTAAATAGATACTTTTAAATCAGTAATTAATTCTACCATTTTTTTCTACTTTAAGCAACAGAAATTCTGAAGATTTCCTGTCATGGCAGGACCTGGTGCAATTCCTTTCGGTCCGGATAGGGCCTTATGCCTTTGTATACACCTTGCTGTCAAGGACACACACGTCCGGAAGATTTCTGTATTTTTCCGCATAGTCACAGCCGTAACCTACGATGAATTCATCGGGAATATCAAAGCCGATGTACTTTACATCCACATCTTTTTCCCGGCGTTCCTTTTTATTGAGACAAATGGCCAGTTCCACAGAAGCAGCGCCTCTTTCTTTGAGAAGCGGTACCAGTGCGTTCATGGTGATGCCTGTATCAATGATATCTTCTACAACAATTACATTTTTACCGCGGATATCCCGGTCAAGATCCTTTTTGATATTGACCCGGCCGCTGGAAACGGTACCATTGCCATAACTGGAAACACACATGGTATCCAGGGTGACCGGAAGGTCTATTTCACGCATCAGGTCGCAGAGAAAAGGCATGGCTCCTTTCAGAATGCCTACGAGTACAACCTCTTTCCCTGCATAGTCCCTGGTGATTTCCTGTCCCAGTTCTTTGACTCTCTTCTGAATCTGCTCTTTGGTAATCAGTACGGTTTTAATATCTTTTCCCAGATTTTTCATGACTGTTCTTCGATCTCCTTATCTTTCCACGTTAACGTGAGAAGCACAAATGATTTGGTATGTTCATTCACCCTGGCCAGGCGGCTTCCACGGAGGAGCCCTACCCAGTACACATGGTTTTCATCGGCTGCCACCGGCCATTCCAGCCTCAGGGAAGAGGGAATTCCCTTTTCCCGAAGAACAGAAAAAACCGATTTTTTACCATCCATGCCCAGAGGTTCCAGTATATCTGATTTCTCCGCCTTTCGAAGTTTCAGACATCCCACCGCATCGCCATCCAGAAGGTACTGGTTTTTGGCCGGAATCACAGGAGTATCCCGTTTTTCCAGGGTCATCTTCCAGCCGTCCAGCGTCTGGATGTCTGCGGAAATTTTATCTATTATACCAGTTTTATCATCTTTTGTAAGGTTTTTCCCCGCCCAGCGATGATAAAAAAAGGACATATCATCCGATTCATTTTCTTTTTTGCCCCTTCGGGTACTTCCTTTGTAGAAATAGAGAGCCTCCCGGGACTTCTCCATCATCACACCGGAGAGTGATGTTTTTACACCGTTCCTGCCTTCCAGTGCCAGACGGCGCATCCGCTCGATGCCTTCGAAATCCGCCATACTGCCATCCATCTGTTTCACGGCAGACAGGAGTATCCTTCTCTGGATAGCCGGATGAACCTTTTCAAACTGAGAAAGAGGATAAAGCAGGATATCTTTATTTCCGGTCCACCATTTTTCTTCTGACCATGCCGCTTTTTCCAGATAGTCCTCATCGCCGGAAAGGTTTTCTGCCATATGACAGAGAGAATGGACAAGGTTCGGATTGAACTCCAGAAGTGCCGGCATCAGGCAGAGACGGATCCGATTTCTGGAAACGTCAGGTATATCATTCGTTTCATCATGACAGGCATCCACATGAAAGGAAGCAAGGAATTCATGAATCTCCTTTTTCGTCACACCAAGGAAAGGGCGGATAATCCGTCCCCGCCTTGGCTTAATGCCGGTGAGACCTTTGAGCCCGCTGCCCCGGAGGAGGTGAAAAAGAATCGTTTCTGCCTGGTCATCCTCATGATGGGCAGTGACCAGCTTCGTAAAGTGCCCTTCTTCCATAACCTCATAAAGGGCATCATACCGAAGACATCGAGCTACGGTCTCTACCGAGCCCTTCTGTACTTTTCGCGATTCATTGACATAAACATCCCGACGATAAAAAGGTATCCCCCTTTGACTGCACAGGGATGCCACATAGACCGTTTCCTTTTCTGCCGCCTCCCGCAGATGGTGATTTACGCAGCAGCAGCCGATGTGGATGGCTTCTCGTTTTTCTACTTCCTTCAAAAAATAGAGAAGGCCCAATGAATCAGGACCGCCGGACACCGCTGCCAGGATACGGTCCCCTTTCTCCCACAAGTGGTGATTATGGACAAAAGCGAGGACCTTTTCAATAAATAGCTCTCTCCTCATCTGCTCTCATTCGGATGAAGCACATCCGCGTCCAGAAGTCCTTCCGACAAGTCACGGTCACTGACCATAATTTCCGGCAGTGCAAAATATTCCATAAGACTGTCCAGGATAGCAACGCCAGCCACAATAATATCCGCCCTTTCCGGCATGAGGCCGGTCAAATGGCATTTCTCATCGTAGGACAGGGAAGATAGATATTTCAGCATACGGTTCACATCTTCCTGGTGAATCACATAATCCTGGACCTTGGAGGAATCATAGACTTCCAATTCCTGGAGCATAGCTGCCAGCGATGTCACCGTACCGCCTACGCCAATCCACCGCTTTACATTTTTCATGGATTCCATGAGATCCGTATTCCGGAACAGGGCAAAGCAGTGCTTCTTCAGCTCCGCCAGTCCTCGGGGCGTCGTAGTATCAAACTGCTTTGAGCAGCGGACACATCCCAGATGGAAGCTGTGGCGTATACCAATATCCGTGCCGAATCCCATACACATTTCTGTGGAACCGCCGCCAATATCCACCACCGACGTTACAACGCTCGGGGTACCGGCGGCACCGATATAACTGTAGTAAGCCTCTTCTTTTCCGGAAAGGATGCGGACCGGGATTCCCGTAGCCGCAGTAACTTCATCGGAAAATTCTGCTCCATTCGCTGCGTCCCTCATGATTGACGTACCATAGGCAAAAATTTCTGAAGTCCCTTCCAGCCTTGCGGTAGCGGTGAACTCCTCGATAGCCTTCAGTGTTCGTTCCCGAGGGCCCTTCCCAATAAAAGCCTTATCTGTCATACCCTCACCGAGCCGAGTACTGCGGAGATCTTTTTTCAGGACCTTCCATTCTTCCTTGTCATCTTTCTCTGCAACGAGAAGACGCACAGAATTCGTACCGATATCGATAATAGCACGCATGATTATCCTCCTGCCAAATAAAAGGACCGTGAAATAATCGGCAAATGGAAAGGAAATACAATAAATGAAAACACGGGCACCATCGGCTTCACAGGCCTGCATCCGCTTTTCGGCTGCCCAGTATTTACCACTTTAAGGAAGCACCGATTGAGCGGCACTCTTTCACACAGGCACCCTGGTGCCCTGGAAAAATCAGACAATTAAATACACCGCAATCAGCGCTTCCTTAACTTACCCATTTACAATTTTCACAGTCCTCAAAGAATCAGTCAGAGCGGCGAGCTCCCCGTCCGCCCCGTTTGGATTCTACATTCCGTTTCAGGTCCAGAAGCCGTTCGTCGCTATCCTTCAGGAAACGGCTGAGCTTATCTTCAAAGGAAGCCGGCGCTTCCCGTCTCTGCTGGTGAAATCCACCGGAGAAAGAATGGGCGAATTCACGATTGGGGCGGTCTCCTTCTGCTCTTTCTTCCCTGTGCTCAAAGGAGCGATGATTTTCATGGCTGTGGAAATCATTCCGTTCATGGAAGTCTCGACGTTCCCTGTGTTCCTGATGGTCATGAGACCGATGGAACCGGTCCTGCCGCTTTTCTTCCCCTGCCGCTGCCGGCTGGGCCTGTTTGATAGATAAAGCAATTTTGCCGCGGTCATCGATAGTAATAACCTTGACCTTTACCTTATCCTTCACCTTAAGATAATCATTGACATCATTCACAAATTCATTTGCCACTTCTGAAATGTGAACAAGCCCCACCTTTTTATCCGGCAATTCAACAAAAGCGCCGAACTTTGCGATACCTGTAATGGTACCTTCCACGATATTTCCGACTTCTAAAGCCATGAGAAAAAAATACATCCTCCCTGTAAAACATAATTACAAATATAACTTGATTATACGAGATTTTATAGGGAATAGCAATATAGGAAATAGGACACAGCCCGGATGCCAGAAGTGACTATTTCAGTTTGTCGAGCTGTTGGTATTCGGTGTTGGCGGGTAGAGTCACTCGCACGGGGCTGTTAGCTTCTAGCTGTTAGCGGCTAGGAAAGCTGATTCGCCTGCGGCGCTTTCCACCCGATGTTTCCGCCAGTCATTCGTGCCGTAGGTTGTAGAGCTCTCCTAGAAGCTAGAGGCTAGCAGCTAGAAGCCCCGCACGAATGACTCTATCCATCAGCACCTCTTCAACAGCTCTACAACCCCCAATAGTACAGGCCCCAAAAGGTCATAAGAAAGCCCGGCCCTGCCACAGGGCAGAAAGCCGGACTTTGCAGAATTTCTTGTTTACACTTTGGTACTTTCCTGCAGTACATGGTCATCGGTTTCAAAAAGTGCCTTAGCGAAATCATCGGGATTAAACCGTTCCAGATCATCCTCCCGTTCGCCCAGACCGATCCATTTCACCGGTACATGGAGCTCTTCATGGACAGAAAGGACAACGCCTCCTTTGGCTGTACCATCCAGCTTTGTAAGGACTACACCGGTCAGGGGGACAATTTCCCCAAAATTCTTTGCCTGGCTGATGGCATTCTGTCCGGTGGTCGCATCCAGCACAAGCAGCGTCTGGTGCGGTGCATCGGGGATGACCTTCTTCACCACCCTGCTGATCTTCCCCAATTCTTCCATGAGGTTGACCTTCGTCTGCAATCTGCCGGCCGTATCAATAAGAACCACATCGGCTCCCCTGGCTTTGGCGGCTGATACAGCATCAAAAGCTACTGCGGCGGGGTCCGCCCCTTCTGCATGCTTTACGATGTCTGCACCGGTCCGTTCTGCCCAGATAGTCAACTGTTCAGAAGCGGCCGCGCGGAACGTATCCGCTGCTGCCAGCAGTACTTTCTTTCCTTCTTTATGGAACCGGCCGGACAGTTTGCCGATGGTGGTGGTCTTACCTACCCCATTGACGCCGACTACCAGAATCACTTCCGGGTGATGGGTATTTTCCTGATCAATAGTATCATCTTTCAGAAGTTCCTTCACCGTTTTTTCCATAAACAGCATGACCTCATGGGTATTGTGAATAACCCCTTCCGTGACACCTCTCCGAATCTGCCGCATAAGGTAATCAGTCGTACGTACGCCGATATCTCCGGACAGGAGGACCATTTCCAGGTCATCCAGAAAATTATCATCAATCTGTGCATAGCCGATGACAACGCTTTCAATGTTCTTGATGAGGCTCTGTTTTGTCTTTGTCAGGCCTTTTTTAATTTTGTCAAAAAATCCCATATCTGTTCCTCCGACATATAAACTATGTCTCTATTGTATCATGACCGAAAGGAAAATAGGAAATACACTCAGCCTATTGCGGTTTGACGAGCTGATGGAAATTTGCTGTTTGGCATGCTGACAGTTGGAGTCATAGCCTTGAGCTTTGAGCCTTGGGCCTTGAGCTGGCCAGCCGCTTCGCGGCGGATTTGCACGCTGACGGGTAGAGTCATTCGCATGGAGCTTCTAGCTGTTAGCGGCTAGCTGCCAGGAAGGCTGATTCGCCTGCGGCGCTGCCCACCCGATATT
>ERZ772881.2200-NODE-2200-length-14721-cov-3.130233_pt1 | contig 14721 bp, 12 predicted proteins | sample MGYA00580581_ERZ772881 | MGnify/ENA primary metagenome ERZ772881 (study PRJEB29015, sample SAMEA2737668) | human gut metagenome | biome: human gut; feature: human-associated habitat; material: faeces | place: China | collected 2012 ...
AAAATTATAGAACTAAAAAATCAGGGATATTCATATAGAGATATGGCTATATTGCTAAGAAGTCCAGCACAGTCAGCACCGATATATGAAAAAGAGTTAATAGAACAGGGAATACCAGTGTTTTCAGATGCAACATCTGAATATTTGGAATCAATTGAAATAGATACAATATTATCATTATTAAAAGTAATTGATAATCCATTGCAGGACATTCCTTTAGTAACAGTGCTTAGGTCTCCAATAGGTGGGTTTACAGATAATGAGCTTGTAGAAGTAAGAATGGCAGATAGAAATGCAGCTTTTTATATGGCATTAGAGAAATTAGCTAAGGAAGAAGAGAAAAAAGGAACAATTAAAGAGTCAGCAATTCAAAAGGCAATACATTTTATTGAAACTCTAGAGGAATTTAAACAAGATGAGAAAGTATTACCATTAGATGAGTTAATATGGAAAATCTATGCTAAAACAGGATATTTTCATTATGTAAGATTAATGCCTAACGGAAAATTAAGACAAGCGAACTTAAAGAAATTGTTTGAAAAAGCAAAAGAATATGAAAAGATAAGCTTTAAAGGATTATTTAATTTTATTACATTTATTGAAAAAGTTGCTGCAAAATCATCAAACATGCAGGCAGCTAAAATAATTGGAGAAAATGATGATGTAGTCAGAATAATGAGCATTCATAAAAGTAAAGGACTTGAATTTCCGATTGTCTTTATTTGTAATGTTGATAAAAAGATAAATTTAAGAGATTTAAATGAACGATTGATATATGATCAAGATGTTGGCTTTGGAGTAAACTTTATTGCAGAAGGATTGGAATACCAGACATTAAGTAAAGAAGCGATAAAAATAAAAATGAGAAAAGAATCTATTTCAGAAGAAATGAGAGTTTTGTATGTTGCTCTTACTCGTGCAAAGGATAAATTAATATTAATTGGAGCAGATAAAAATGCACAAGATAATATAGAAAAAAAGCAGATAGAAATATCTAAATATCATGGTTTAGATAGACCAGAGAAAATAAATTCAAAACTTGTAGAAAAATATACAAGATACCTTGATTGGATTGAACTTGTAAAACAATATGATCCAGATACTGAAATTGATATTCATGTAATTAATAGAGAAGAGTTAGCAGTAAAAGAAGAAAAGGAAGAGAAAGAAGTAGCATTAAATAATAGAGAATATGACAAACAAAAATTAAAACAGGTTGATAAACTATTAAGTTGGAAATATGAATTTCAAGATGCTGTTGAAGCACCAAGTAAGACATCTGTAACTGCTTTAAAGCAAGAACAGCAAAGCAAGCAGGAGTATTATTCTAATAAGAAACAATTTAGCAAAGAAGATAAAAATGCAAAAATAACAGGAGCAGCTTTAGGTACATTAGTTCATTTAGTGTTATCAAAAATAGATGGAAACATGCAATTACAAGATGTAAAAGAAATCATAAATAATTTAAAAATAACAGAAGATGAAAGAGCAGCTGTAAATAACAATATTGAAGTGTTTGATAAATATATAAATTCAAATTTATTTAATATGCTAAAAAATGCAAAAGCTGTTTATAAAGAAACGCCTTTTTATATGGAGATACCATATAAAAATACAAGAGAAAATGTTTTGGTACAAGGTGTAATAGATTTATATTTTGTTAATCAAGATGGGAAAATTATATTAGTTGATTACAAAACAGATAGAAATGTTGATGAAAATGAATTAAAGGAAAGGTATGAATATCAGCTACAATTATATAAAGAAGCGATAGAGAAAAGTTGCAAACAAAAAGTATATAAGATGATTATTTATTCAACATTTTTAAACAAAGAAATAGAACTATAATTGGAGGTAAGCAGAGTGAGAATTGACAAATTTCTTAAAGTATCTAAAATAATAAAAAGAAGAACAGTTGCTAATGAAGCAGCAACAGGTGGAAGAATTTCAGTAAATGGAAAAGTAGTAAAGCCAAGCTATGAAATAAAAATAGGTGATGAAGTAGAAATTAGATTTGGAAATAATACATCAAGGTTTAAAATAATAGCAATTCCAAAAGGACAAAGTTGCAATGCAAGTGATGTAGTAGAAATGTTATAAAATTATTAAATATGTATTGACTTTTTTTTCAATTAACAATAAAATATTAATGTAAAATTAAATTGTGGAGGAACATAATGAGAGGAACTGAAGAAGGAAAGAAGAGTAATAAAAAAATATTAAGGATAGTTTTAATTGTCGCTATAATAGCAGTTATAGTAGTTGCTATTGTTTTAATTAACCAAAATAAAGGAAAAGCATCTGGAAAAAATGCAAGTGATGATTCAACAGTTGAATTACCAGATGGAAGTCAAATTGATTTAAACAATCTTGATAATGCCGAAATTAAAGAAGGAAAGAAAGTAAATAATTCAGAAAGAATTAAAGAAGCTAAAGAATTTGATGGATACAAGTTTAGTGATGTTACAGTAAATTCAGAAAATGGTGAAACAAACTTTGTTGTAACAGTAACTAATATTTCTACAGATTTTAAAGAAGAAAGATATGTAAAAATAGTTTGCGTAAATCAAAATGAAGAAATAGGAACACTATATATAGCAATATCTCAACTAGAGGCAGGCGAATCAATAAACGCAAGTGCTGTAACATCAGATGATTATATCAATATGTATGATTATAGAATTGAAAACAATGACTAATAAAAATTAGAAGGTGAAAACTCAAATGGTAAAGTAATTTACCGTTTGAGTTTTTTTAACCTTTCAAATAGTTGCAAAATATGCAAAAAAGGTATAAAATATATAGCATAGAAAAATGACAAAGAAGGGAGAGTATATTTTAGCAAGAGATGCAGAGTATACAAATAATTAATGAACAAAAAATGGGAGATTAGAGAACAAAATAATGAATTAACAGAAGACATAGCGAAAAAATATAATTTGTCAGAAATTACAGCTAAAATATTAGCTAGTAAAAATTTAAATGATAAAGAATTAGAAAAATATTTAAATCCTACACGTGCAGACTTTTACGATCCATTTTTAATGCCAGATATGAATTTAGCAATAGAGAGAATAATGGAAGCAATAAAAAACAAAGAGAGAATAGTAGTTTATGGTGACTATGATGCAGATGGAATAACTAGTACAACAATATTAAAGAGATTTTTTAAAGATAGAGGAATTGATATAGGGACATATATTCCTAATAGACTTGATGAAGGATATGGATTAAATCAAGAAGCAATTAGACATATTGCCGAAGAAGGTTACAAGTTAATGATAACTGTTGATTGCGGAATAACAGCTATTGAGGAAGTAAAACTTGCAAAAGAGCTTGGTATAGATACAATCATAACAGATCATCATGAAACACTTGATGAAATACCAGACGCAATAGCAGTTATCGATTGTAAGAGAAAGGATAATACATATCCATTTAATCAATTAGCTGGTTGTGGAGTGGCTTTTAAATTAACACAAGCACTATGTATAGAAATGAAATTAAATGAGAATGAGGCATTAAAATATTTAGATATTGCGTGTGTTGGTACAATATCGGATATAGTACCTTTAGTAGATGAAAATAGGGTAATTGCAAAATTAGGACTGAAACTAGTAAAACAAACAAAGAACTTAGGATTAAGATCAATATTACAACAATCAGGCTATAGAAAAATTGATTCAAATTCGATATCTTTTGGAGTGTCTCCAAGAATAAATGCTTGTGGAAGAATGGGACATCAAGAAGACGCACTTGAATTATTTTTAACAGATGATCCAATTGAAGCTAGACGATTATCTCAAAAATTAGAAGATTTTAATAAACTAAGACAAGAAACTGAAAAAAATATATATCAAGAAGCATTAGAGCTTATTGAAAAAAATAAAGAAGACAATAATCCATGTATAGTTATTGGAAAAGAAGGTTGGCATCATGGAGTAATAGGTATAGTATCTTCAAAAATAACGGAAAAATATTATAAGCCTAGTATACTTATATGCTTTGAAGGAGAAGATTCAAAAGGGTCTGGAAGAAGTATACAAGGATTTGACTTACATGAAGCTGCTGTGAAATGTAGCAAACATTTGAAAGCTTATGGTGGACATAGTATGGCAATAGGATTAAGCTTAAAAACAAATGAATTTGAAGATTTTAAACAAGAATTTGAAGAATATTCAAAAGATAAAATTACAGCAGACATGGTACCAGAGCTTATTATTGATGAAGTTGTGGAAAAGAAAGATATAAACATAAATTCTGTAGAAGAACTTAATGTACTAGAGCCATTTGGCGAAGCTAATAATATGCCAGTATTTTTATATAAAGGTCTAAAAGTTTTATCAATTAGATCTTTATCAGAAGGAAAACATTTAAAGTTGACTTTACAAGATGACAATGTACTAATAGACACAATTGGATTTAACTTAGGGGATCTAGTTGATAAATACCAGATTGGGGACAAGTTAGATGTAGTAGGAAACCTAGAAGTTAATGAATTTAACAATATAAAAAGAATCCAAATAAATATAAAAGATATTAGAAAATCAATAGAGTAAGAAGGAGGAGATGAATATATGTCAGAACATGAAGAAAAAGGTATAAAAGATATATTGCAAGAACTAAAAAAGCATAATAAGAAGACTGATACTAAGCTAGTAATGAAAGCATATAATTATGCGGTATCACATCATGGAGACCAGAAAAGAAAATCAGGAGAACCATATATAATACATCCTGTTCAAGTGGCATATATTCTATCAACACTTGGCTTAGATGATGCAACAATATGCGCAGCCCTAATGCATGATTTAGCAGAAGATACAGATGTTACAATAGATGACATTGCTAGAGAATTTAGCCATGAGATAGCTGAGCTTGTAAATGGAGTTACCAAATTAGGAAAAATCAATTATGTAAGTGCTGAAGAGCAACAAGTTGAGAATTACAGAAAAATGTTTCTTGCAATGGGAAAAGATATAAGAGTAATCTTAATAAAGCTTTCAGATAGACTTCACAACATGAGGACTTTGAAGTTTTTATCAAGAGATAGACAAATTGCTAATGCAAAAGAAACATTAGAACTATATGCACCACTTGCTAATAGACTTGGTGTATATTCTTTAAAATGGGAACTTGAGGACTTATCTTTTAAATATTTATACCCTGAAGATTATAGAGAAATTGTAGAAGGAATAAATAAGAAAAGAGAAGAAAGATTAAAATTTATAGATGCAATAACAGATGAAATCAGGTTGCAATTAAAAAAAGAACATATTGTAGCAGAAATTACAGGAAGAGCTAAACATTTATATTCGATATATAGAAAAATGCAAAGAGATGGGAAAACTTTGGATCAAATATATGATTTATTTGCATTACGAATACTAGTTAATTCAGTTAAAGACTGCTATGCAGCACTTGGTGTTGTTCATGAATTATATACACCAATGCCGGGAAGATTCAAGGATTATATAGCTGTACCAAAGCCTAACATGTATCAATCATTACATACTACTTTGATAGGTCCTAATGGAACACCTTTTGAAGTACAGATACGTACATATAATATGCATAGAATAGCTGAATTTGGTATAGCTGCACACTGGGCATATAAAGAGCAAAGTTTCTTAAAAGGTAAAAAGGAAAACGTTAAAGTTAGTGAGGACAAATTAGCGTGGCTTAGAGAAAGTTTAGAGTGGCAGAAAGACATGCAAGATCCTCAAGAATTTTTAACCACTTTAAAAACAGAATTATTTGAAGATGAAGTATATGTATTTACACCTAAGGGTGAGATTAAAACTCTACCAAAAGACAGTACACCAATAGACTTTGCATATAATATTCACGCAGAAATTGGAAACAAAATGACAGGCTGCAAAATAAACAGCAAAATGATGCCTATTATAACTAAGCTAAATAATGGTGATATTGTAGAGATTATTACAAATGATAATAGTAAAGGACCAAGTAGAGACTGGCTTAAATTTGTAAAAAGTACTAGTGCAAAAACTAAAATAATGCAATGGTTTAAGAAAAATGAGAGACAAGAAAATATTGAAAAAGGCAAGAATTTAATTGAACGTGAAATAAAAAGAATTGGAATGTCTTATGATGAATTATTTGCACAGAAATATTATATGCCAGCATTGCAAAGATATGGATTTAAAACTCTTGACGATATGTATGCTGGAGTTGGATTTGGTTCAATTGGAGCTAGCAAGATAATAGCTAGAACTTTAGAAGAATATAAAAAATACAATAAAACATCAGATGATGTTGTTGAAGAAAAATTGCAGGAATTAAAAACATCGGCAAGACCTAAATCTTCTAGAACTGGAATAATTGTAAAAGGAATTGATAACTGTCTTGTAAAAATATCAAAATGTTGCTCACCAGTTCCAGGAGATGAGATAATTGGGTATATTACAAGGGGAAGAGGAGTTACTGTTCATAGAAAAGATTGCAAAAATGTTAAAGATTTATTTCAAGATGAAGGAAGAATTATAGATGTATACTGGGATACTGAAAAACAGAGTTCATATAATGTTGAAATATCAGTATTTGCAAATGATAGAGACGGCTTATTAGCAGATATAATAAAAGTAATATCTAATTCAGAATCTACATTAATTGCAGTTTCAGCAAAATCAAATAGAGAAAAAATTGCTGTTGTAGAACTAACTCTTGAAGTAAAAAATATAGAAGATTTAAACAAAACTTTAAGACTATTAGGAAAAGTTGATAGTGTATATGATGTAAAACGTAAAAAATAATGAATAAAGGAAGAGGTGAAAAAATGATTCAAAGATTGAAGGGAACAAGAGATATATTACCTGATGAAGTAAATAAATGGCAATATATTGAGGAAAAAGCAAAGAAAATATTTACAAACTATGGGTATGGAGAAATAAGAGTACCTCACTTTACATTGTACGATCAATAATGTAGAAACCAATTCCTGTATCTTTTACCAGGTTCCATTCTTCATCTGTTGCACACATTATTATCTCTGCAAGTTTATCTATATTATAGCTTTTCTCTTTAAGGCAATACTGCTTTTTCAGTATTGCAGGAATATATGTTTTTAGTTGTTCCTTGTAGCTAGAATATGCTTTATATACTAATGTTATAAATTCCTTCTTTTTAATACTCTTTGTTTCGATAAATATGATGTTCTTGTTATGCTTATCTGTGTTTATTACGGAATACTCTATCTTTATTAAGAAGTTTTCCTGTTGCATAAACAATAAGCAACTTAGTACACATACATTGTATTCTTCGTATTCTTTGCTCTCTAAGACTTTTCTTTTAAAATCTCGTATAAGGTTTCTAAGCCGTTGTTCCATTTTTGATTTTTCCATTCTGTTTCCTCCATATATTTATATGACTGAGTTTTCGTTTTGCGAAAAAGACTTTATTATTTTAACACATTTTTGCTTATAAATCAATCGTTGCATTTGATTTATGTTAATATTTATGTTATAATTAGGTATATAATTTGTAGTAAGATTAAGGGGGCATTCATTTGTTTATCTTCGGTATTACTCTTTTGGGAATTAATAAGTTTCCCATTTGGATCCGGTTAATTGTCTTAGTTCTTAGCACAGTTGGAGTTACTTTTCTGGTTCGCAATTTTCCGCCCAGAGCTAGCAATCTCTTTCCTATTTTACCTTTGTTACTATATCGTGTTTTTTACCGGTTGGTGCAGTTCATTACAACATGGTTACTAGTTCCACCTGATTGGTGCATTTGGATTGAGGTGATATTACTCATAGCGATGCTTCTTAAATGTTTCCGAGAATATGGTTTTCTTGGATTCATGCAATTTATAGTAAATGTATTAATTACTCTATATCTATACTTTGTAATTGATATGATTTACTTCTGTTTTGTCCCAGTGCTGATTTTATACTTAATATTAAAGTATGTTCTTAAAGTGCTTGGATAACTTTAGCGGCAATACCACGGTCTCATCGGCCGTGGTATTGCCGCTTTTATGAAAATTGTATTGACATTCTTTACATAAAGTTGTATAATCTTTTTTACAATTTGTTTTTTGGAGGTATGAAGACATGGATTTGGAGGTAGCACTGTTTGCAGTCGTGAAGTTTGCAATCATCACATTTGCCATTGCTATGGCGCTTTTCGTGATTGCTCTCGTTATGTTGCTGATTGAAAAAATCTTCAAACTTATTCGGTTTCTCTTTCTGGGTTACTGAATAACGTCCGTTTAATTCATTTCTAAATCATCAGCCCTCTAACGGCTGACCCTCGAGACTAGCTCATGGCTTATCTCGGGGGTATTTTTTATTGCTTTTTGTTTAATGATTTATATACTAATTGTGCAAGCATTGTTTCATCATATACTGACAGTTTACTTGCTTTAAGAAATTCTGAGCTTTCTACGTTCTGAATATTAAGTTCATATCCATTTTTTAAGCATAACTGTCTTAAAAATTCTCTTGTCGCTCTTCCATTTCCTTCTCTAAATGGATGCAATACATTAAGGTCTGCCCAGTAGCTTGCAATTCTTTTACTTAATTCTTCTTTTTCTATTCCTTGAAGATAGTTTTCTTTTTTTAATTGTTCTAATAGTCTTTTTAATTCGCTTTCAATATATTGATAGTCTGCAAAACTAAAGTTATCTTTTGCTATATTTTCTGACCTAAATTTCCCTGCAAATTCATATAAATCTTCAAATAGATATTTATGAATTGATATAAAATGCTGCATATTGAAATTTCCTGTAATTCCTTGCATTTGAAGTGCTAATAGCTTTAAAGACACTATTCTTTTCTCATATTCATATAATTTATTTCCGTCTCTTATATCTAATTTATTTATTAATACATTGCTATTTGGATAACAATATATCGAATTTCTGGCTTCATACATAGTTTTTCTCCATTGTTTTATTATAAAAAAATACTAGCTTTTGCTAGTATTAAAATGTCATCTTCTTAAATGTTGATACAGCATCTTCCATTGTCATTTTGTTTCCTGCAAAGTCTCTTAATACTGATATCTCTTTCTCATTCAAAAATTGATTTTCCATTTCCATTGATGTTTTTATATTATTTATCATTTTATTTGTATCTAATTCATTTATATTCATTCTAAAATTCTCCTTCTATCAAATTTTAAAACCATTAGTATTTTTATTATACCACATTTTTAAGAAAAAAGCAAATTTTGCTAGACAATTTAAAATCAATGTGATATTATATTAAAGTATAATATTTGCAGATGTGCTGAAACTGGTAGACGGAACAGACTCAAAATCTGTCGCAAGTAATTGCATGTGGGTTCGATTCCCACCATCTGCACCAGACTTAGATGAAAAAGGTTGCTTTTTCATCTTTTTTATTTTCTCTTCATTAGTTTATTTACGAAACAATAACCTCTTTACTTTTTTATGTAAACGTTGTATAATAATAAGTGACGTAACACTTTGATAACTCCGTTATGTCAGCTAGAGTTTACATTATAATGCGTAAATACGCAAGGAGGGTTTACTAATGAAAAAATCTCAGGAAATGAGTATTCTCGCACAGGAGGTGTCTGAAGTCATTGAGGAAAAGCTGTCCGATTGCAAAGATGCTGCCAGAGAGGGATTGCTGAGCGATGATGCGATGCGTTGTGTTGTCGAAACAGCGGTGAAGACCCTGGACGACTGGAGGCCCAGGCTTAAATATCCTACACGTTGTGAGGTTCTCGACTGGTTTCAGTCGGAATATGGGATTTGTTTATAACATTTTCATCTTAGCTCCCAGCTGCAAACTCGGCCGCCTATTCAATCGCTAATATTACATTACACAACATTATTTAAGGAGGCTTTCTCTTGAAAACTATGGTTCATATTTTAGATTCTAATAGTAATGGTTCTCTTTCTTGTCTGTTTGACGATGATACCAGATTTAACATTCTTTCTTTGAATGATGGCGTTCTGGCGATTGAGCCTTACTCTGAAACAAGTATTGATACCTTTGCAAAAAAAGTTTTTGGTTGTTTTCAAAAAGGTTCCACTTTTAGTGGCATTAAAACCATTGAGTTTGTTTTTAACGGCATCCCATTATCTATTCCCCATAATGTTTCTAGCCCTGAGCAGATTATCCAGCTTTATAGATCATATTCTATAACGACTGAATATATTGCTGAAAGAGCTAAATATTTGAAAGGAGAATCTAGAAAAGACCGGGTCACAGAACTTGTGGTACATGCTGTTTATACCCAGAAGATCCAGTTTAAGGATGAAGAATCTAATCATTTCTTCAATTCTTTCATTGCAGCAACGGATCCTAGTAAGTCCCTCTGCATTATCAGCTGGGTTGCATTCATGCAATACCTTATGGAAAAGCATCATGTCACTGTCGATAAGATCGCAGATAATGCTTTGACTGCTTCTAACCTCTATGGCGTTGATGATGAAGTATACTCTAGAGCAGTGATCGTGTTGTCTTATGTCTGGAAGTACGGTGACGAGTTAAGGATGTGGTTTAACAATAAATATGAATACGAAGGACCCGATATTGCTAATCCCTTCGTGATGAAGACTAAAAGAAAACATGGTTAATTAACCATTTGGGGCTATGGGTTCACCCATACAAAAAGGAAGGAATAATAAACTTCCTAGCCTATAACAGCTATGCCGCGGATTTTGCTCCGCGGCATAGCTGTTATTTTTATTTTATTCTTCTGTCTCCTCAAATTGAGAATTATAAAGGTTCGCATAAGCTCCGTTTTTTGCAAGTAGTTCTTCATGAGTTCCTTGCTCTACTATGTCTCCATGTTGCATTACTAATATTAAGTCCGCATTTTTTATTGTTGAAAGTCTATGTGCTATTATAAAGCTTGTTCTTCCCTTCATTAAATTATCCATTGCTGATTGAATCTGAATTTCTGTTCTTGTGTCAATACTTGATGTTGCTTCATCTAGTATTAATATTTTAGGATTTGCTAATATTACACGAGCGATTGTAAGTAATTGCTTTTGCCCTGCTGATATATTTGATGTTTCTTCATTTAATACCATATTATATGAATTTGGTAATGTTTTTATAAAATGATGTATATGTGCTGCTTTAGCTGCCTCTATTACTTCACTATCTGTTGCATCTGGTTTTCCGTATTTTATATTGTCTCTTATTGTTCCGTTAAATAGCCATGTATCTTGTAAAACCATTCCAAATAATTTTCGTATATCTCCTCTATTATAATCAGTTACATTGTTTCCATCAATATATATTGCTCCATCATTTAAGTCGTAAAATCTCATTAATAGCTTAACGATTGTAGTCTTTCCTGCTCCGGTAGGACCTACTATAGCAATCTTTTGTCCATCTTTTACTTCAGCATTAAAATCATTTATAATTATATTTTCTGGATTATATCCAAATTTTACATGATCAAATTTAATATTTCCATCTAATATTATGTTTCCATTTTCATCAGTAATAGATTTTGCATTTGGTAATTCTTGAATTTCTTCTTTTTCTTCTAAGAATTCAAATATTCTTTCTGCAGCAGCTGCCATTGATTGTAGCGTGCCAGATATCTGGGCTATTTGTGCTATTGGTTGGTTAAACTGTTTGCTATATTGAATGAATGATTGAATATTTCCAACTGTTATTCTTCCCTTTATTGCATAATACCCACCAAGAATTGATACTGCTACATAAGACACATTTCCCATAAAGTTCATTATTGGGTGCATTAATCCTGATAAAAATTGAGATTTCCATGCTGATTTATATAATACTTCATTTTCTTGCTCAAATTTTTCTATGGCTTTTTCTTCGCCATTGAATGCTTTTACTATATTATGTCCACCATATACTTCTTCAACTTGGCCATTAACGTGTCCTAAATAGTCTTGTTGTCTTTTGAAATATTTTTGTGATTTAGATACAATAAAACTTACTATTATCAATGTTATTGGTAATATGATTATTGATACCAATGTCATTTGCCAGCTTATTGATAACATCATTGCTAATATTCCTATTAATGTACAACTAGCTGATATTATCTGTGTAATGCTTTGATTTAAGTTTGTTGATAACGTATCTATATCATTAGTTATTATAGATAGAACTTCTCCATTTGTTTTTTTGTCAAAATATCTCATAGGCAATTTGTTGATTTTGCTTACTAAATCATTGCGCATTTTATATGTTACCTTTTGTGATACATTTGTCATTACAAATCCTTGTATTCCAGAAAAGCACATACTTACAACATACAATATTAGAAGTGTTATTAGTATATTAGCTATATTTTCAAAGTTTATTCCGCTTCCACCAGTTATTTTGCTAGTTAAACCTGTGTAAATTTCTGTTGTTGCATTTCCAAGTATTTTAGGCCCTACTATGTTGAATATAGTTCCGCCAATTGCAAATATTATAACAATTATTAATTGCCATTTATATTTTGCCATATATTTGTTCAATAGTTTTCCCATTGTGCCTTTAAAATCTTTGGCTTTTTCTTGATTAGCTCCTCTTGGACCTCTCATTGGTCCTCCCATTGGTCCTGGCATATACTACACCTCCTTTCTTTCTAGTTCTTCACTTGATAGTTGTGATAGAGCTATTTGTTTATATGTTTCACAATTTTTTAAAAGCTCTTCATGAGTTCCTTTTCCTACAATCTTTCCATCTTCTAAAACAATTATTTGTTCAGCATTCATAATTGTACTTACTCTTTGTGCAACCATTATTATAGTTTTTCCTGATGTTTGTTTCTTTAATGCGTCTCTTAAATTTCTATCAGTTTTTAGATCAAGTGCTGAGAAACTGTCATCAAATACAAATATCTCTGGATCTATTGCAAGTGCTCTTGCTATTGATAAACGCTGTTTTTGACCTCCTGATACGTTATTTCCGCCTTGAGCTATTTCTGAATCATATTTTTCGTCTTTCTTCTCTATAAATTCTGATGCTTGTGCTATTTCAGCAACTCGTTTCATTTCATCATCTGTTATGTCTTTTCCGTATTTTATGTTAGATTCTATTGTTCCTGAGAATAATATTCCTTTTTGAGGTACAAATCCTATTTTACTACGTAAATCTTTCTGTGATACATCTTTTATGTTTACACCATCTATTAAGATTTCTCCTCCTGTTACGTCATAAAATCTAGGAATTAGATTTACTACTGTTGATTTTCCGCTTCCTGTACTTCCTATAATTGCTGTTGTTTCTCCTGGATTAGCTGTAAAACTTATATCTGATAATATTTCTGATTCAGCATCTGGATATCTGAACGATACATTTCTAAACTCGACTAAACCTTTTTTCTTTAGGTCAAATTTAGCTTGTTCTAGCTCTGGTTTATCCTTAATAGCTGGCTCTTTTTCTAATACTTCATTTATACGTTTTGCTGATACTGATGCTCTTGGGAGCATTATTGATATCATTGAAATCATTAAGAAGCTCATTACAATTTGCATTGTGTATTGCAAGAATGCCATCATATCTCCTACCTGCATTACACCTGAGTCAATGTTGTGGCCTCCTACCCAGATTATTAGTATCATTATTGAGTTCATTATAAACATCATTATTGGCATCATCATGCTCATTACAGAGTTTACAAATACGCTATTTTTCATTAAGTCTTTATTTGCACTCTCAAATCTATCTTCTTCTCTTTTTTGAGTATTAAATGCTCTTATTACTGGGATTCCGGTTAAAATCTCTCTTGATACTAAGTTTAGTTTATCTATTAATGTTTGTGATTTCTTGAACTTAGGCATTGTTGTTGCAAATAACGTTCCTACTACTATTAATATTGCTAGGACTGCAAGACCAATGATCCATGCCATAGATAAATTACTTGTTGATACAACTGTAATTAGTCCACCTATTGCAATTATTGGTGCATATACTACAACTCTAAATAGAATTGATAATAATTGTTGTATCTGCTGAATATCATTTGTACTTCTTGTTATTAAAGAAGCTGCACTAAATTCATTAAATTCTTGATTTGAGAAGCTAAGTACTTTTCTAAATACTTTTTCTCTTAGTGTTTTGCCTAGTCTTGCTGCAACTCTTGATGATAAGAACATTATTGATATTGCTGATACCATTGTTACCATTGCAACTCCTAGCATCTGAAGTCCTGTTTTTATAATATATTTGTTTGAAATGCTTGTTGTACTTACTCCAATAGCTTCATACTCATTTTTTACAGCTGCTATTGCACCTTGTTTTAGTATTGTATCTGACATGCTATCTATTTGTTCTTTTACTTCTTTTAGCATTGATTCTCTTGCTTCTTCTGGCAATACTTTTATCGCATCCATTAAAGTTCCATTTTCTAATACTGTACTTAATGCTTGCATTTGTGCCATTTGAGATTGGTCTATCTCTTGGCTACTTTCTGCGTTTGTGCTTTGCATTTTTTCTTTTATTTTATTAGCAGTTTCCTCGTTTGACATTACACTTAATGTCATAAGTGGCTTTGAAATTATGTTATTTAGGTTTTCTAATTCACTTTTTGATATGTTTTTTAATTTGTAAATTTCTTCACTTTCTAATAAAGGATATTCCTTTATATTTTTCTCATTTTTTTCTACTATTTCATAATTTTCTAAAATAGTTTCATAATCATCTGTGAAATATTGCAAATTGTCTAAAGTGCTTTTACGTATCACTTCTGGTGCTACATTTTCAATTCCACTTTGTTGTATCCCTACATTTACAATCTGAGATG
>ERZ772881.2217-NODE-2217-length-14606-cov-51.292488_pt1 | contig 14606 bp, 18 predicted proteins | sample MGYA00580581_ERZ772881 | MGnify/ENA primary metagenome ERZ772881 (study PRJEB29015, sample SAMEA2737668) | human gut metagenome | biome: human gut; feature: human-associated habitat; material: faeces | place: China | collected 2012 ...
CGCAATCTGTGAAAGTCTGCTGTTTCATAAGGGAATACCGCCTTTCATGACACTTCTTATCTTTTATCTCTATTTTACAGGAAAATGCATTTTCTAACGATATTTTCTTGATTAAATCAGCGTTTCCCTAGGATCCGCCACCGCCATTGAACTGGCGGGACCGTCGGTGCTGCTTACCTATATCATCGGCGGCATTGCCATTTATTTCATCATGCGGGCTTTGGGGGAACTATCTGTAGCTTACCCGGTGTCAGGGGCCTTCAGTGCCCATGCGGCCCGGTTCCTGGGACCCAAATGGGGCTATCTCACCGGATGGACCTACTGGTACATGTGGATGGTCATTTGTATGGCGGAACTTACGGCCGTAGGTATTTATATGAACTTCTGGTTTCCTGACCTGCCCCGGTGGATTCCGGCCCTGGCGGCCCTGGCTATTATGACGGCTGTCAATTTCATTGCCGTTTCGGCGTACGGGGAATTTGAATTCTGGTTTGCCCTCGTGAAGATTCTCACCATTATTTTCATGATTGTCACCGGTGGCGCCATGATCCTCTTCGGTCTTGGCAATGACTGGGAGCCCGTGGGGCTTGCAAACCTCTGGAGCCAGGGAGGCTTCTTCCCCAACGGCATCAGCGGCACTCTCCTGGCCCTGGTGATGGTCATGTATTCGTACCTGGGTATCGAAATCATCGGTGTTACTGCCGGCGAAGCCCATGACCCGAAGTCCACCATCAAGAAGGCCATTGATGAAGTGTTCTGGCGTATCCTGATTTTCTACGTTCTGTCCCTGGGCGTGATCATGGCCATCTATCCCTGGAATGAAATCGGACACATGGGCAGCCCCTTTGTTCTCACATTCCAGAAACTGGGGATTTCCAGTGCCGCTGACATTATCAATATCGTGGTTATTACGGCGGTCCTTTCTTCCTGCAACAGCGGTCTCTTCAGTTCCGGACGCATGCTGTATAACCTGTCTCTCCAGGGCAATGCACCGAAGTGTTTCCAGACGCTGAACCGTCATCGCCTCCCCTGGGTGGGCATCGCCTTTTCTTCCGGCATCCTGCTCATTGCGGTGGCACTGAATTACGTGATCCCATCCCAGCTTTTCGTCTATGTCACCAGTGTAGGTTCCTTTGCGGCTTTGTGGACCTGGTTCGTCATCTTGAGGACCCAGCAGAAATTCCGGGCATCCCTGTCGGAAGAAGAAAAGAAGCTCTTGACCTACAAGATGCCCTTTGCTCCCTGGTCGGGATACCTTACGATCCTGTTCCTGGCGGCCGTGGTGGTGGCCTCCGGCTTCCGGGATGACACCCGTGTGGCTCTCTACGTGACGCCCATCTGGTTTGCTATCCTTCTCATCGGATACCATTTTATCGAAAAGCACAAAGGAAAAACCGAAAGAAAAGGGGGTCTCCGGGAAGAACCGGAAACGGCCAAAGAACTGGCTGCTGGAATATCTGAAATGAAATAAAACCGTACTATGGGAATGGGGCTAAAGGTAGTGGGTGAACGGGCAACGAGATGTTCAACTGCCGCCTTTAGCCCCATTCAGCAGTTTGACTATCCCCTGTCCATTCTTCCCCAGCTTATCTCTTGACAATCCCCAGCCCATTGACTACAATGGACTCAATACAAAAAAGTGCTGATGGAAAAAAGTACGTGCCTTGAAGTTTCAAAGAGAGTCGGCCTGTGGTGAGAACCGGCAGCGGAGGGGCAGGGAAGTTCTTTCCGGAACTGCACGGCTGAAAAACAGAGTAGGCTGTGACGGTGGCCTCCGTTATGGGCTTTGAGCTGATCTGATGAAGATAATTTGGGTGGTACCACGGATAATCCGTCCCTTGGGTACCACCCTTTTGTGTTTATTCAGGTAAACAGGGTGGTACCGCGATGTGTCCCGTCGTCCCTTGTCCGGAAACGGACAGGGGACTTTTGTTTTCTGCTTACACACGAGCACAGGAGGATGGGAATATGAAAAGAGCAGCGAAATGGGGAGCGGCCGTCATGACAGCGGCCCTTCTCCTGGCAGGAGGCACAGGCGCCTGGGCGGCGCATCTGGAAGATATTGCAGCGAGGGGGACAATCCGTATCGGTACCACCGGCGATTACCGGCCCATGTCCTATAAGGATCCGGCTACCGGGACCTATGAGGGATTTGATACGGAACTTTCCCAGAAACTGGCGGACAGCCTTCATGTGAAGGTGGAATACGTGCCCACCACATGGAAGACACTCACCGCCGATACGGAGGCAGGAAAATTTGACCTTACCCTCTGCGGTATTACGAGAACCTTCGACCGGGAACGGGTGATGGCCATGTCCGATGGATACCTTCTCTTCGGGAAGACCATCCTCTGCCGGAAAGGGGAGGAGGGAAAATATAAATCCCTGAAGGACCTGGACCGGCCGGAAGTGAAGGTCATGGTGAATCCCGGCGGAACGAATGAGAAATTTGCAAAGGCAGAACTTCCTCACGCTACCCTTCTTATCCACGAGAAGAATGCGGAGATTCCTTCCCTCATAGCGGAAGGAAAGGCGGACATCATGATTACGGAAACCATGGAAGCAAGGCGGTACGTGAAAATGAACCGGAAACTGGCAGCACCCCTGGTGGATTCCCCTTTTACGAAGAGCCGGTTCGGCGCTCTCATGGCGAAGGGGGACCAGGAATTCCTGAATTACGTCAATTTCTTCCTGGCTGAAATGGAAACCAATGGTACCATGGAACAGCTGGAAAATAAGTATATTCGTTAAAGATAGAGAAGCATAGGAATAAGGGAGGAAATGAAATGAAAAAGTGGATGAAAATCGGGATGACAGCAGCATTGGCAGCAGCGGCACTGGTTTACGGAGGGTGCGGCAGCAGTGCGCCGAAGCAGGCAGCGGGATCTGCCAGTGGTAAGATGGTCATCGGTGTGGTACAGATTGTGCAGCACGGATCCCTGGACCAGGCCAATAAGGGCTTTATTGATGGCTTGAAGGAACGGGGGTATGGAGAAGATAAAGTTCAGTTTGACCAGCAGAACGCCCAGGGAGACCAGTCGAACCTGAAGACCATTGCGTCCCGGTTCAAGTCGGAAAAGCCGAAGCTCATCTGCGCCATCGCCACTCCGGCAGCCCAGGCCGTGGCCAATGAAATCAAGGATATCCCCATCGTGGGCACCGCTATTACGGACTATACTACCGCCAAGCTCGTGAAGAACGATGAGCAGCCCGGCGGCAATGTCACCGGTGTCAGTGACCTGGCATCCATTGACGCCCAGATGGACCTCGGACGGCAGCTGGTACCCAATACGAAGACCGTAGGCCTTATTTACAGCTCCAGTGAAGTGAACAGTGAAGTCCAGGCAAACATGATGAAGGACTACTGCAAGAAGAATAACCTGGCCGTGGAGGAACGGACGGTAAACAGTGTCAATGATATCCAGCAGGTGGCGGAATCCCTGGTGGGCAAGGTGGATTTCATCTATGTCCCCACCGATAATACACTGGCTTCTTCCATCCCCACACTCATGAAGATCACCGATGCCAATAAGATTCCTGTCATCGTAGGGGCTGATATCATGGCCAAAGATGGGGCCCTGGCTGCCCTTTCTGTAGATTACTACAAGCTGGGTGTCCAGACCGGCCACATGGCAGCGGATATCCTGGACGGCAAGATTAAGCCGGAAACCGCAGCTATCCAGCACCAGAAGGAATACACCATCGTCATCAATAAGAAGGATGCAGACATTCTGGGCATCAAGATCCCCGATAAAATCGCGAAGAAAGCACAGCTCGTGTAATGGGCAATAAAAAACAGCAGCTTCGGCTGCTGTTTTTTATTGCCCTCTATGGTGCGCCGTCAGCCGGATTCATTGGCAGCGGGGCCTTGAGCCTTTAGCTTTGAGCATTGAGCTGGACCGCCTGCGGCATTCTGCTGGCTGGGAATACGTATAAATGGGCGGGGGCATTTAGCTGGTGAAACGTCTCCACCATATTTTAGCGTAAACAATACCAGTCTCAAATTAATGAGCGCTTCCTTAACACTGACAGCTGCAGGCTCCATGCTTCGCCTGTACGGACGCTCGCTGCTCCCGCCATTTTCCCGCAGAAAACCATAAAAACTAATGCATTATACAGGGAAATTTGTTATACTATTACACAGGTATATCCTTTTTTTCAAAAACAGGAAAATATACCGAAAATACTGTAAAGAAGGCGGGGCTATGTCAGCAATCAAAGAAAGATTAGCCCATGTAATGGACCGGATCGAAGAGGCCAGAAAACGGTCTCCCTGGCACCAGGAAGTGATACTGGTGGCGGTGACGAAATTCCATCCTCTGGAGGACATGGAAGAGGCCATCCGTCTGGGAGTTACCCAGGTGGGAGAGAATCGGGTCCAGGAAATGGAACAGAAGTATAAAGCCCTTACGCTTCCGGTGACCTGGAATCTGCAGGGCCATTTACAGAAAAATAAGGTGAAAAAAGCGGTGGCCATGGCGGACCTCATCCAGTCCGGCGATTCCCTGGAAATTCTGGAAGAAATCGACCGGCGGGCCGGGGAAATCGGCAAAGTGCAGGATGTGCTCCTGGAATTTAATATTTCCGGAGAAGAATCGAAGCATGGTATTCCACCGGAAAAAATGGAAGAAACCATCCGGAGGGTCAAAGAACTTCCCCATATCCGGGTGAAAGGACTCATGTGCATGGCACCGAACTATGAGGACGTAGAAAAGACGCGCCCCGTATTCCGGAAGGCCCATGCCATGTGGGATGAAATGAAGAAAGAGTTCCCGGAAGGGCAGATTTCCCTTCTGTCCATGGGGATGACCCATGATTTTGAAATTGCAATCGAAGAAGGAGCCAATATGGTTCGTATTGGCACAGCTATTTTTGGTGAGAGACAGTACCATCAGGAGGAGAGCAAAGCATGAGCTTACTTGATAAATTTAAAGACCAGTTTGTAGACCGTGACGAGGACGAAAGAGAAGAAGACCTGGGAGAGGAGGAAGAAGCACCGGTCAATCCGGCAGCTCCTGTACCGCCCCGTACAAATGCCGTGAATAATCCGGTAAGAGGTATCGGCCGTACCGCAGCTCCCCGTCAGGCAGCCAAGCCTTATACCATGGTGGTAGTCAATCCCAAGAGCTATGGGGATGCGGAAAAAATCGGTGACCACCTGAAAGCCATGCGTCCGGTGGTGATGAATATGGAAAAGACCGATGCCGATGAAGCACAGCGGATCGTGGATTTCGTACAGGGAATCATGTATGCCCTGGACGGCCGGATCGACCAGATTTCCGAAAATATTTACCTCTGCGCGCCAAATAATATGAGCGTTTCCCGTGAAAATTTTGCTGCTTACCAGGGGGACCAGCAGGCCCCGGCAGCACCGCAGTGGGACGCGGGAGCTCCCCAGGGCCAGGGAACTGAGGCCCACGAAGGCTGATGTCCTTTCTTACTAAGGGAATCCGCTGGCTGAAAAGCCAGATGGATGACCCGGTAGAAGAGGAAAGCTACGAGGAACCGGAAAGAGAAGAGGGCGAGGATATTCCCGGGCCAGGCGCGGTGCCCGCAAGGACTATCCGGCCTCTTGAGGTAGATATCATAGTTCCGGGATCCTATGGAGATGCCCGCCATGCGGTAGATGCCCTGGAACGGGGGATGACCGTCATGGTTGTGCTGAATGATAATGTGGATGATGAAGTGGCCAGCCGTTTCGTGGATTTCATGAGTGGCGCTGTTTACATGGCTCACGGGGACGTGATGCTCCTGAATGATGATGTGCTTATCTGCGTGCCCTCTACCGTGGATATCCACGAAGACAGACTGGCATTTGTATCAGGCATTCCAACCTGGAAAGGACCGTAGGAATGAAGAAAATTCTGATCATCGGCTGCGGGGCTATGGGGGGAGCCATTCTCTCCGGCTGCCTCGCCAAGGGGCTTTGGAACAAAGAAGACGTATATGTGAAAGAGCATTCAGAAGAGGCGTCTAAGGCAAAAGCTGCGCGGTATGGCGTCCATGCATCTACTGATGGAAGTGAAGCGAAGGAGGCGGACCTTGTCCTCATCGCTGTGAAACCAAACGTGGTGCCGGAAGTGCTCCATGAAATATCCCGGTACCAGCCATCCCGGGTTCTTTCAATTGCGGCAGCAGTGACTCTGGAGTCCCTGGAAAATGGACTTCCCAAGGACACGGAGGTGATCCGTGTCATGCCGAATACGCCTGCTTCTGTGGGAGAAGGTATGGCAGCCATTGCACCGGGAACAAAAGCGTCCCCTGCCTTTATCCGGGAAGCGGAAGCTGTTTTCTCAGCTCTCGGCAGGGAAGCAGTGGTGACGGAACGGCAGCTCGATGAACTGGGCGCCCTTTCCGGTGCCGGTCCGGGATATGCTTTTGTCATTATTGATGCTTTGGCTGATGCGGGAGTTCTTATCGGACTGCCCCGGAAGCTGGCCATCGAAGCGGCGGCCCAGACCCTTTACGGCGCTGCAAAGATGGTGCTGGAAACGGGGAAACACCCCGATGAACTCCGGGACCAGGTGACCAGCCCCGGCGGCACCACTATTGCCGGTATTTATGCCATGGAACAGAAGGGCCTGCGAGGGGCCCTCATGGACGGCGTCAAGGCGTGCCTGGACAAATCGGACCAAATGGCAGGAAAGTAAGGATTTCCTGATTTCCTGAAACTGTACTAGAGAAGAGAATGGAATGAAAGATAGAGAAAAAATCCTTCGTTATTTTGCGGCTTCCGGCGACGAAGCCAAAGATATGGCTATCCGGCTTCTGGATATTGCGGACTCCGTAGACCGGGGCAGGCCCTTTGCCGTGGGACCTTTCATGGCTCCCTTTTCCCGGCAGATCGGCCAGACCATTGCAGCCCATATGAAGACAGTGGTGGCGAAAAGCTTTGGCGGTTACCACGAAGCGGAACGGGTGAAAATCGGATTTACCCGCTCCGATTACGACGGCCCCGTGGACTTCGGCGTAAGCCTCCTTTCCGTGACCTGGGACGGCAGGTACTGTCTTATCGGCCACCGGGACGTACTGGGGTCCCTCATGGGTCTTGGCATTGACCGGTCCGTGCTGGGGGATATCCTCATGCAGGGCGCCGGGTGCCAGGTGGTGGTGGACAGCACCATGAAGGACTGGCTCATGGACAATTTCCATAAGGTAGCCATGGTGCCGGTGAAGGTGGAAGAAATCCCCCTTTCCGAAATCCAGCCGCCTAAGCAGACTGCCAAGGAAGTACGGGCTACGGTGGCTTCCCTCCGCCTCGATGCGGTGGGGGCCGCAGGCTTTGGTATTTCCCGGTCCAAAATGGTGCAGGCCGTGGAGGACGAACGGACGGAAGTGAACTGGCAGCTGGCCAAAAGTCCCTCCCAGACCGTGAAAGCGGGAGACATCATCAGCATCCGCGGCCGGGGCCGGATTGAAATTGTAGAGGAAACCGGCATGAGCCGTAAAGGCCGGACCGGCCTTTTGATTCATAGATTTAAGTAGGGAAAACGGGGCACTGTTTTTCCTGCAGGTTAAAGGAGATATTTGTATGATTACACCGATGGATATACATAATAAAACATTTTCCCGCCAGATTCGCGGCTATTCCCAGGACGAAGTCAATTCCTTCCTGGAAGAACTGGCCCAGGACTATGAACGGATTTACCGGGAACATCGCGAGATGGAAGAAGAAATGGACACCATCAAAACGAAGCTCCGCAACTATGAAAAGATGGAAGAAACCATGTCCAATACCCTGGTCATGGCCCAGGAAACGGCAGACAATGTCAAGAAGAACGCCCATAAGGAAGCAGAGCTTTCCATCCGGGAAGCCCAGAATGAGGCCCATAAGATTGTATCTGACGCGGAGACTGCCCGCCGCAAGATGAATGCGGATATCCTGAAGACCCAGGGCGACATGAACCTGTATATTGAAAAGCTCCTTTCCAATTTCAAGTCGGCCCTCTCCCTCATTGAAGCGGCCAAGGCAGCCCAGGCTCCCCAGCCTGTAGAAGACGGCACAGCACCGAAGGCAGCTCCTGCACCGGAAGCAGCACCGGCCGAAGCTCCTGCTGAAGAAGCAGCGCCTGCGGAAGAACAGGCACCGGAAACGGCAGAAGCGCCGGAAACGGCGGAAGAAACAGAGGAGACTTCCGCAGAAAGCGGAGAAGGACAGGCAGCTGGCGGCAACCTCTTCGACCAGGCTGCAGCTACCGTAGCTCCGGAGGAAGAAAAGGAAGCCCCCGCAGAAGAGGCGGCTCCCTCCGAAGAAAATAAGGAATAACCTATGGAAGAAAAACAGTATGTCACGGAATGGGCCAATGAAAATCTGGGGCTTACTTTGAAAATTACGAAAATGGTCCATGAAGAACAGAGCCCCTTCCAGCATATCCAGATAGCCGATACTCTCCAGTACGGGCGCATCCTGATCCTGGACGGCGTATTCCAGACTTCCGTGAAAGATGAATGGACTTACCATGAAATGATTTCCCATGTGCCGCTCATGATGCATCCCCACCCGGAACGGGTTCTCATTATCGGTGGCGGCGATGGCGGCGTGGCCCGGGAAGTGTGCCGCCATGACTGTGTGAAGCAGGTGGACCTCTGTGACATCGACGGCCGGGTGATTGCCCTTTCCAAAGAGTATTTCCCCACCATTTCCAAAGTGCTGAATAATCCTCCCGCAAAGCTTCACGTCCATGTGGGAGATGGCATTGCCTTTGCAAAACAGGTGAAGGACTTCTACGATGTCATCATCATCGACTGCTCCGATCCCATCGGACCGGGAGAAGGATTGTTTACGAGAGACTTCTATCGGAGTGCCTTTTCCGCTCTCCGGGAAGACGGTCTTATTGTGCAGCAGACGGAGTCCCCCATCGTACAGCAGCAGACGGTGCATGACGTCTTCGAAGCCATGAATGATGTTTTCCCCATCGTCCGCATGTACTATTCCCACGTTCCCATTTACCCGGCCTGCATGCATTCTTTCATGCTGGCGTCCAAGAAATATGATCCCCTTACGGCGGATATCCGTAAGGACATGCCCCAGCCTATGAAATATTACAACCCGGGCATCCAGAAGAGCTGTTTCGTCCTCCCCAATTTCGTGAAGGAACTGCTCTATAAAGGAATAAAGAGTTTCTGATATATTGAGCTTTGCCGTCAGGCGAAGCTCTTTTCATTTAAGCTGCTGGAAATGGAAAGGGACCGAAGGGTGACGTCTGACAGCGACTCAAAATGTCCTGTATAGGGTCTTCGAGTCCGAATAAGCTGGCGTACATTAAAGTACTTTCCTTATATAGCTAAAGGGGGATGGTTTCACCTGGGAAAAAGGTCATATTTCTCTTATAGTCAGCGGCTTCGACGCTTCCCCGACTGACTCTACTCACATTCAACATCTCGAGCGGCAGCAAGGGGACCTGAGTCGCTGATAGCCGTGCTGTAGGGAGCCGTAGGCGACCGAGAATCCGATGGCACAATTCCCCTCGGGTGTGAGCATTCTTAATGATTCAACATTTAAATATTGCTACAGCTGCGATGAGCCCCGAAATCTTTCAGAAAAATGATGGTGACCGTATTTTCTGAAGAACTGAGATTTGAGGCTATCGGCTGCGCCACAGGCTGGACCTCAACTTTTAAATCTCAATTCTTTACTATTCAGACACCACAAAAACACGGAATCTTTTGCCGGACCCCATCATACATCGAAGGCCGCCATGAATCAGGCATCAGCGCATTAGCAAGGGAGAAGATTGGTGGGATAAGATGGACTTTCCCTCTCTGCTCCCCGCTGCTCTAGGATCGGTCGTCAAAGCCTGCCGTTCGGGGAAGAGATATGTAGTGGCGATATTCCGTGTTTTCGCATTTGTGAAGCTGGGTACTGCTTTGCAGAATTCTGCTGACCGCTCCTGTCGGACGGGAGCGGGGATAGGAGAAGCCCCTGCGCAAACCGGAGATTTTCTTTTCTGACCTTTTTCCCTGCCTAGGATTTGGGAAGGAGGTCATACTTTTGTGAAAATCACCAGCTCTTAAGAGAGCCTCTGATTTACCCCTCCATATATTAAAATGCCTTTTCGGGGGTAAAATCACAACCTGTTTTCGGATATTTAATGGTTTATTAATAAATGGGAATGGAAATGGGAGCCCGTGACTGGCAGAGAGGCTTACATCTATCAGCTTACCAGGCCAGCCTGCGGCGCTTCCATCCGGTACCCATCTACGATTCCCGCTGCGAACGGGCTGTCAGCGTAGGACTTCTCTTCCATACGGGTCGGGAAGTTTTATTTCTTATCCCATACAGTCTATGCAATAGCCATGGCCTACGGCCAGAAAGGCAGGATGCAGGGATTCCAGGCGCTGCTGCAGTTTTTTCCGGGCTTCTTCATTGGGGACCCGCTGGGTATCGATGTGTTCTACTTCACTGTGCCAGTCTTTCCGGATGACCTGGCCCATGCCGTTACCGAAGCGAAGGAAAAGGTCCGCCGAGTAGAGGATGCCGCTATTCTTTTCACAGGCCAAAAGGCCATCCTGCAGGTGCACTTCGGAGGGGTAGTCGATAAAGGAAAGGGAAAGGGAAAGATCCCCATCAGTCAGGGACTCGCCGCCGCGGCGTGTGATCATTTTCCCGGTGTAGCCGTAGCCCGGGAGTTCCCGGGCCGTAATGGCACCGGCAATGACGGTAAGGTCCGGGTATTCTTTCTGCAGTACCCGGAGACCTCCGGCTTCATCGGATTCCATGTGGGAGACGAAGACGTATTTGAGGGGCTTTTTACCAAGGATGGTTTTCAGGTCCGGCAGGATAGCGGCTGCCTGCTGCACCGTACCGGCGGCAAAGAGAATGGCCGGGTCCGTATTTAAGAGGTACTGATGGATTGTAAAGTCCATGGGTGGAATGTACAGGGAAAACTGGTAGAGATTGTTTCTGATTGCTTTCATTCTATAGGCCTCCATCGGGTACTGCTTGTTTTCATTGAACAATTACGCTATCATGATAGCAACAATTGTTTCTTTTACCAAGGCTCCAGAGGGCGGGTGCAACAGAAGGGGGATTTTGTGGCTATGCGGATCAAAGGCCTGACGGGACAGCAGATTCGGCAGTACCTGACAGAGGCGCTGCTGATACTGATGGAGACAAAGGACTATGGCAGTATTTCTATCGGGGAAATCGCAGACAAGGCGGGGGTGAACCGTTCCAGCTATTACCGCCATTTCTCCGGTAAGGAAGATATCCTGCGGTTCTATCTGATGACCATTATGAACGAATACCAGGAGGCTTACCGGAAGGGTTCCGACCGGACATTTCATGCTTATATGCAGCAGATTTTCAGTACCTTTTATGGTCACCGACATAATTTGCTCCTCCTGCACAAGAATGGCCTGTCTTATCTCCTGCTGGATGTGCTGGACCGGTGCTTCCGGCTCACGGATTCAGACCCGAAACTGTCACTCAGGGATCGGTTCATGATTTCCTATCACATCGGCGGTATCTATAATAACCTCTGTCTCTGGATGGATCACGGCATGAGAGAAACACCGGCCCAAATGACAGACATTGCCCTGTCATTCCGGCCGGAAGGGGCTTTCACCCTGCGGGATGTGCAGGTTGATGAAAGTCAGGGGAATTGAAAAATAACCACCATATTTCCAAAGGCAAGAAGGAAGCTTACCATGACCGGGAAGCTTCCTTTTCCTGTGTTTAAAGACATCGTTAGGGAAGCACTGATTAAATCGTTGTCAGATTTCATTCTTGGATTTTTATGCAATGCGAGGAATAACTCGACGCGAATAGCGAGCTATTTAAGGAGAGTTATGACGAAGCAGTGCATAAAAATCCTTATGAAATCTGACTCTGCGAATTAATCAGCGCTTCCTTAGATAATCCGGTGAAAATCAACCTTTCTCACTATTTTACCAACCCACTAATCCACTAACCCACTTTCTTACTTCACGACTATTTTGCTGTAAAATAAATTGACATATCGCGAAAATAAGATATAATGAATAAAGAAGCGGGGACAAGAAAGCAGTCCTCCATCGTGGTTTCCGGAAATGGAATCTCCAGGAAGCCTTATTTTTAGAAATATCATATCTATAATAAGCGAAATGTAGAATAATCTAAAGCCGAAGGGATTTGGCTTTCAGGGAAGGAGCAGGACCATGGATGATGTAATATTGGATGTAAGAAATTTGAGGAAGTCCTTTCTCCAGAAAAATGGAAACCCCGTGGAAGCGGTGAAGGGGATTTCTTTCCAGGTGGAAAGGGGAGAAATCTTTGGGTTCCTGGGACCCAATGGGGCCGGGAAGAGTACCACCATCGCCATGCTCACCACCGGACTGGCGGCGGAGGGCGGTGAGATCTTCCTGAATGGGAAATCGGTGCGGGAGGACCCGGTAAGGACCCGCGCTAAAATCGGGGTGGTGGCCCAGCACAATAATCTGGACCGCAGCCTGACGGCAAGGGAAAATCTCCTCTTTCATGGACGGTACTTTGGGATGGAACGGAAAGAGGCTTCCCGCCGGGCCGATGATCTGCTGAAAAAGTTTGGCCTCTGGGAGCGTCGGGATGACCGGGTATCCTCCTTTTCCGGCGGCATGTCCCAGCGTTTGAAGATAGCGAGGGCCATCATGCATCGGCCGGAGATCCTTTTCCTCGATGAGCCCACTACAGGGCTGGATCCCAACTACCGGGAAATTCTCTGGGAACAGATGCTGGCGCTGAACCGGGAGGGAACCACCATTTTCCTTACCACCCATTATATGGAGGAACCGGAACGGTTCTGCCGCCACATAGCCATTGTAAATGGGGGAGAAATCAAAGCTTTCGGAACGAGCCGGGAATTGAAGGCCCTGGTTCCGAAGGAAACGGTCCTTTCTCACCACGAGCCGGAAAGAGCAGCTTCGGATGGAGAGAGTCCGTTCAATCTGAACGATGTGTTTGTGTATCTTACAGGAAAGGGGCTTAATGCAGATGTCCAATAGCAGGTATTACCGTTCCGTTTTTGCAGCCATGGTAGAAAGGGATCTTTTAGCCCAGTGGCGGGACAAGGGAGAATTCATTTTCCGGGTCATGATGCTGCCGGCGGTGCTGATCATTATTTATGGCTATATCCTTCCGGCCATCGGCATGATGCCGGACCATTTCCAGCCCCAGATGTTCTGGGGCATGGTGGGCATGAGTATCCTCATCACCGGTATCCATGGCACGGCCATTCCTTTCACCATGGATTTCAATAACCGCCACGAAATAGAGGACCGCCTGCAGGCGCCGGTACCGGTGAATCTCATTGCCCTGGCCAAGATGGCGGTGGGGATTATTGAGGCATTCATGGGGGGGACTCCTGGTGCTGCCGGTATCTCTCCTTTTCATGGGGAGTGGACTCCATCTGGCGATGACCGTAGAAACGGTGCTGGCTCTTGTGCCGCTGCTCCTGCTTATCGCCCTGGCTTCCGCTTCTTTGGGACTCCTGGTGGGCACCATTGTGAAGCCTATGGAAATAGCGGCCATGTTTCCCGGATTTCTTATGCCCCTGGTATTTACGGGAGCCATCTTCTTCAGCTGGGGAGCCCTGTCTTCTGCGCCTGTCTTCCAGGTCCTGGTTCTGCTGAATCCCCTGGTCTATGCCAATGAGGCGCTCCGCTATGTCACCATGCCCCATCTGGTGAGCATGCCCTTGTATTTCAGCCTTCTGGGGCTCTTTATTTCCACAGTCCTCATGGCGGGATTTGGCTTTCGCCGGTTCCACCATATGGCATCATCGCAGAATGGGAGGTAATTTCGATGGGTAAAAAAGTATTGATTATCGGTACCAGTCCGAGGCTTCACGGAAATTCCAATATCCTGGCCCGGTCCTTTGCCAAAGGAGCGGAAGAAGCGGGAAATGAAGTGGAATTTGTGCCTATGGCAGGAAAACGGATCGGTTTCTGTATCGGCTGCTGGGGCTGCCTTAAAACGAAAAGCTGCGTGGTGAACAGTGACGATGCGGAGGAAGTGGTACAGAAAATCCGCCGTTCCGATGTGGTCGTTTTCGCAACGCCCATTTACTACTACGAAATGAGCGGGCAGATGAAGACCCTCCTGGATCGGACGAACTGCCTCTATACGGCGGACTATGATTTCCGGGATGTATACCTCCTCACCACGGCGGAATCCGGAGAAAAGGATACACCCCAGCATGCTATCGGAGGCGTCGAAGGGTGGCTGAAAGTCTTCAATAAGGCAAAGCTGAGAGGCGTCATCTTTGCCGGAAAAACCACTGCAGATGGTACCATCCGGGGCCACCGGGAACTGGCGGAAGCAGAAGCCATGGGAAGAGCGGTGTGAAAGAAGGGAGTCAGCGGATAGGGGGGATATACAAAAGGATCATCAACCAGGGGTGAAGGAATAGCGCACAATTCATAGAGCGCCCTATGATGCGTATGGCGTACCGATGACTCTATCCGTTATCCCTGGAGAAGGGGGTGGTAAAGGCTGGGGATAGAAGGGCTTTGAAGAGGCAGCAGATCATATCCAATCCAAAACCTCATTGGTTTCATGCATATAAAAAGAAGGGGCTGTGAAAAAATGAGAAATTGAACTAGTCAACGGAAAGTAGACACTTTTCTCACTTTTTTCATCACTCTGACTT
>ERZ772881.2221-NODE-2221-length-14588-cov-4.444437_pt1 | contig 14588 bp, 11 predicted proteins | sample MGYA00580581_ERZ772881 | MGnify/ENA primary metagenome ERZ772881 (study PRJEB29015, sample SAMEA2737668) | human gut metagenome | biome: human gut; feature: human-associated habitat; material: faeces | place: China | collected 2012 ...
CGGTTTTTTATCTCAACTGGCTTATAACTCGGGAATTTTATCTAAATTTGCAATATGAAACGCATCATTCTGACAGTTATATGCATGGCTCTCTATACGGTCACCTTCGCACAAGACGCACGTGTAGAGTGTGAGGACACTTGCAGACATATACACGGCATTGACCTGAGCCATTATCAGGGCAATGTGTTTTGGGAAACGATTGGTAAGAGTAAGATGGCCTATGTCTATCTCAAAGCTACAGAAGGGGGGACGAAAATAGACGGAAAATACAAACAAAATATTGATCTCGCACACAGCTATGGCCTGAAAGTAGGCTCTTATCACTTCTATCGCCCAAATAATTCACAGGAAGAACAGTTACGCAACTTTATGGCACAGTGCCGGCCAGGTGACCAGGATCTTTTGCCCATGATAGACGTAGAGACTCGCAGCGGGCTTTCAAGGGAAGCCTTTCGTGATTCGTTGTCCCGCTTTCTCACGCTTGTTGAAAAGGCTTACCGACAGCGTCCGCTCGTTTATACAGGCACCAATTTTTACAATGCCAACTTGCAAGGCTTGCTTGATGACTACAAACTGATGATAGCTCAATACTCCTCACAACCGCCAATATTAACAGATGGGAAAGACTATCTGTTGTGGCAATATACTGGAAAAGGACATCTCGACGGAATCAACGGATATGTTGACAAGAGCCGTTTCATGGGAAAACACAAGCTAAGAGAGATTCGCTTCAGGCACCGATGAGACCTTTTTGTCATCATTGACTGTCTTAACCCCAGGCAGCAGAAAAATCAAGAATAAATAAATTCATACAAGCATTTCATAACGTTATGGCAATAATCAAATGCCCCGAATGTGGGCGGCAGATAAGCGACAAGGCTCCTTTTTGTCCGAATTGTGGTGTAGCAATAGCCGGAAAAATCATCAGATGTCCCCAATGTGGTGAATTCTACTTTAAAGATCAAGAAATGTGTCCCAATTGCCATCACCTCACAAGGCTTTCTGAACGTACAGACAACACATTAGCAGCTCAGGGTACTTCCACCATCCCGACCTCAGATGTCTTCTCAGAACAAACAGCACAACGGGCTCAACCGGATTCTCCCCAAGTAGGGCAGAATCCGCCTCATAGACAGAATCCACCCTCTGGAAACGGTTCTCATAACAACTCCCAAACGCCGCCCCCCATTCCAACGAAGAAGAAGAACAATCATGGTGCGCTTATCGCTGCCTGCATTCTCGTCGTGATTCTGTGTGCAGTCTGCTTCTATTTTTACAACAATGCTAAGACCTCGAAAGAAGAGGATGCTTACGAATATGCCATGAAGAGTGATGATCCACTCGTCTTGCAGACCTATCTCGACAACTATAAGGACGCCCCCGAGGAGCATATCGATTCCATTCAGGCACATCTGCAGGCTTTAAAACAGAATGATACAGACTGGACCAATGCTGTGGTGAACGGATCCAAGCAGGCCCTGCTTGACTACTTGAACAGGCATCCTGATTCAGAGCATAAAGCTGAGGCACAGCATAAGATTGACTCTATCGACTGGGCTTTCGCTTCCAAGGGCAATACGCTTGACGAGCTGCAAGCCTATCTTGACGAGCACGCCAACGGTGAACACGTGGACGATGCCAATGCAGCTATCCGGAAACTTAAGGCAAGCACTGTTCAACCTGATGAGAAAGTGATGGTCACGGCTGCACTGAGGCACTTCTTCCAGGCAGTAAACGCCAACGACGATGCCTCGCTGCAGGCCTCTGTCGCCCCTGTCATGTCCAACTTCCTTGGCAAAGCCGATGCCACAAAGGCTGATGCCACCGTCTTCCTACAAAAAATATACAAAGACGACATCACCGGGATGACCTGGCGCTTGGGCAACGATATGAAAGTTGACAAGCGAGAGGTTGGGCAGGAGGAATACGAATACACTGTTTCCATCTCAGTCACACAGGACATTCAGTGCACGGACCCCACAAAAGAGAAACACGCCACCTACAAAATCAAGGCTACCGTCAACCCCGACGGCCTCATCTCATCTCTGGCTATGACGAAAATTATACAATGATAGTAGGCAAAACATACATATAACTATTATTAAACCTCTGATTGAAATGGAAATAAAGACCATTGGGCTCGCTTCCGACCACGCCGGTTTCAAGCTCAAGCAATTTGTCAAGCAATATCTTGACGCGAGACACATCGCTTACAAAGACTATGGTACCTATAGCGAGCAGAGCTGCAACTACGCTGACTATGGCCACGCCTTGGCTCAAGGCATTGAGCAGGGCGAGGTCTATCCGGGCATTGGCATCTGCGGCTCAGGAGAAGGCATGGCCATGACCCTCAACAAACACCAGACTATCCGCGCCGGACTTGCCTGGATTCCAGAGATCGCGCATCTTATCCGGCAACATAACGATGCCAATGTTCTTGTTATGCCTGGAAGATTTATTGATAACGGTATGGCAACGAAGATTCTGGACGAATTTCTCTCCACCGACTTTGAAGGCGGCCGTCATCTCGACCGTATACGGAAGATGCCCCTTGCAGAAAAGGAGTAAAAACTAAATATCCAATATTTGGGCTGGGGTCTCTACAAGGGTCGTAGCTCCATGGGCCAACAGAAAGTCACGGTCGCGGAAGCCCCAGAGCACACTGATACACGGCATGCCACTGTTGCGTGCCGTTTCTACATCTACATCGCTATCGCCAATATAGACAGCAGAAGAGCGGGGCATGTCCATTTGGCGCAGGGCCTCGTTCACTGTATCTGGAGCCGGTTTCTTGTGAATATCAGGGCGTTCCCCTATGGCCACCTTTATTTCCTCCCCAAAGAAATGACGCACCAGGGCCTGCGTGGCCTCATAAAACTTATTACTTACAACCGCAATCCGCTTGCCTTGGGCGTTAAGTGCTGCTATCATCTCCATGATACCCGGATAAGGTGCGGTAGTATCGAGATTGTGATGAAGATAATGCTGCCGGAAACACGCATAGCATTCCTCAAACCTGGAATAGCTTTCACCGCCGGGGATAGCGCGCGTCATCAGAAGGCGCACACCATTGCCCACGAAGCGCCGCACATCATCAATGCTGTGCTCAGGCAACCCGAAAGTGCGTAAGGCATAGTTGCAGCTTCCAGCAAGGTCATCAAGCGTATTGAGAAGGGTGCCGTCCAAATCGAAAATATAACTGTCGTATCTCATTTCTACTAAGATTTTGCACCGCAAAGTTACACATTATATTATAGTTCCTCATGCAAGAAAAGAAAAAACACAATTATTTTGCCATATCCTTGATTTGAAGTAACTTTGCACATGAAAAAGATTCAACAAGCAAAAGACAATGACACATCAGTTAGGCAAGAGGCATCTTATCCTTGCAACAGTGTGTGTGCTGGCCCTGATCGGCCTGACATACTTTTATTTTTTCACTTCATTTACCGGCAAGAGCGCTACAGAATATGTCTATGTGGACAAAGACGACAACTTTGATTCACTGTCCGCAAAGCTCAAGCCCATTTCTGAAACGCATTGCTTTCAGGCATTCAACATTCTCGCACGCCATAGCAACCTCATTCACCATGTGCGAACCGGCCGCTATGCGCTGAAACCGTCAATGGGTGCCTTCGTGGTTTTCCGCCACCTTAAAAATGGTATGCAGGACCCTCTCAACCTCGTTGTACCAAGCGTGCGCACTATGCAGGATATGGCAGGAGCACTGGGCAAAAAGCTCATGATCGACAGCATCCAGATCGAAAAGGCGCTGACCGATGAGGCTGAATGCCAGAAATACGGCTACGACACAGCGACCATCGCGGCAATGTTCGTACCCAATACCTATGACATCTATTGGGATACTACCACCGACGGGCTGCTTCAACGCATCAAAAAAGAATGTGACAAATTCTGGGATGAGGAAAGGCTGAAGAAAGCAAAGATCCTGAATCTCAATCCCTTGCAGGTCTGCACGCTGGCAAGTATCGTCGACGAAGAGACCGCCAATGACGCGGAGAAGCCCATGATTGCCGGCATGTACTATAACCGCCTCATGTTGCGTGATAAGAAATATCCACAAGGCATGCCCCTGCAAGCAGACCCAACCATCAAATTCGCACTGAAAGATTTTGCCTTAAAGCGCATCTATCAGAATATGCTTTTCATCAAGAGTCCCTACAACACTTACACCAATCCGGGCCTGCCTCCAGGGCCTATCCGAGTGGCATCAATCGCGGGAATAGATGCCGTCCTCAACATGGTACACCATCATTATCTTTATATGTGCGCAAAGCCAGACTTTAGCGGCACCCACGATTTTGCAGTAACCTATGAAGAGCACATGGCAAACGCGAAAAGGTATGCAGTAGCCCTTAATCAAAGAGGCATAAAATAAAATACGAGAAAAACACGATCAATGCCGCGGTCAACCAATGTCCGCGGCATTTCTTATTAGTGCCGTCTTGCGTCTACACCGTAAAGGCAATGCGATTACACCGTAAAGGCAATGCGATTACACTGTAAAGGCAATGCGTATACGCCGTAGACGCAATACCATTCCATCGTGGGGGAATGGCAATGTGATGCAGGAAATCAGAAAATTCATTTTGAGGGAAAATTCATCAGGCATCGGAGGAGACTTCAAGATGCCAGAAAAATGAAATGGCGGCTGCTTCACAGCAGGCGCCATTTCCTTCAATAGGTATTAGTCTTCTTAAGGTAAAAAGATTGTATTCAGGATAACATTGGCAAAGTTAACATATTCTTCCGAAATGTGCAATAGTTTAAGCCAATATTTTTTAAGATTTCTTCTACATCGATTAATAATGTAGGGGAAAATGACTAACTTTGCAGCATAGATAAAGTAAACAAGACAATGGTGATAATAAAAGAAGAGAACGAGAAAGAAGAGAAGCGCAGCATGAGTTTCGTTGAAGAGCTTATCAACAAAGATCTTCAGGAAGGCAAGAACCACGGACACATACAGACACGTTTCCCACCCGAGCCCAACGGCTATCTGCATATCGGTCACGCCAAGGCTATCTGCATGGACTTCGGGGCTGCGGAGGAGTTCGGCGGAGTATGCAACTTGCGATTTGACGATACCAATCCTTCCAAGGAGAATACCGAATACGTTGAAAACATCCTCAACGACATACAATGGTTAGGATTCAAGTGGGGACACATCTATTATGCTTCCGACTATTTCCAGAAACTTTGGGACTTTGCAATTTGGATGATCCAGCAAGGCCATGCCTACGTTGACGAGCAGACCTCAGAACAGATTGCCGCGCAGAAGGGCACACCCACCACTCCCGGCACACCCAGTCCTTACAGGGACCGTCCCGTGGAGGAGAGCCTCCGGCTTTTCAATCACATGAACACTGCCAAAGCCGTAGAAGGTTCCATGGTGCTCCGCGCTAAGCTCGACATGGCCAATCCCAACATGCACTTCCGCGACCCCGTGATCTACCGCATTATCCAGACACCTCATCACCGCACGGGAACCCGGTGGCACTGCTACCCCATGTATGACTTCGCACACGGACAGAGCGACTACTTCGAAGGCGTGACCCACTCCATCTGCACGCTGGAATTTGTGCCGCACCGCCCGCTTTACAATAAGTTCATTGACTACCTGAAAGAGTATGACGGCACGGCCGCAGAGGCTCTTGACGACAACCGTCCAAGACAGATCGAGTTCAATCGTCTTAACCTTACCTACACGGTAATGTCGAAACGAAAGCTGCACGCGCTTGTCGACGAGCATCTTGTCAACGGCTGGGACGATCCCCGCATGCCTACCCTTTGCGGTATGCGCCGCCGGGGCTATTCGCCAGAATCCATCAAGGCCTTCATCCAGTCCATTGGCTATACCAAGTTTGACGCACTCAACGATATGGCTCTCTTAGAGGCCGCCGTGCGTGAGGATCTCAATAAGAAAGCTACGCGTGTCTCAGCTGTCATCGATCCCATCAAACTCATTTTGATCAACTATCCCGAAGGGCGGACCGAAGAGATGGTGGCCATCAATAACCCCGAAGATGAGACTGCGGGAAGCCATACCATTTCTTTCTCACGCAACCTATGGATTGAGCGAGCTGACTTCATGGAAGATGCACCGAAGAAGTTCTTCCGCATGACACCCAGAAAGGAAGTACGCCTGAAAAATGCCTATATCGTGAGATGTGCAGGCTGTACGAAAGATGCTGATGGCAACATCATTGAGATCCAGGCCGAGTATGATCCTGACAGCAAGAGTGGCATGCCGGGAGCCAACCGGAAGGTCAAAGGCACGCTGCACTGGGTGAATGCCGATGACTGCGTCAAGGCAGAGGTGAGAGAATACGACAGGCTCTTCAACGTGGAAAACCCGTCAGCCGACAACCGTGACTTCCGCGAATTGCTCAATCCCAACTCGCTGCATGTATATAAAGACTGCTATGTGGAGCGCTTTGCAGCTACCATGAAGCCAGGACAGTATCTTCAGTTCCAACGGACTGGCTATTTCATGGCAGACCCTGACACCACAGATGACGCACCGGTGTTCAACAAGACCGTGGGCTTAAAAGACATCTGGGCAAAACAAATCAAAAAATAATATAGTTTGAGCGACAACATCTTTTTTACAAAAGAGTTTAAAGACAATCTCCGCAAATACGAGGAGGCACGTGAAGCACACACTTCCGTGTATCTTGAGCCAGAGGATTTCACCGACATAGCAGAGTATTACCATCTGCACGGCGACCTCCCCGGGGCTTTGGAAGCCATTGACGCAGCCCTCTGCATCTTTCCGGGGGCCACGGAGCCGCTTGCCTTTAAAGCCAGAGTATCGATACTCATCTATCACGATGTCAACGAGGCGATGCGCTATGCCGAGATGATCGCCGATAAAAATGACCTCGAATACTTCTACATCATTGCCGAGATAATGATCGCTGACAATCGTTTAGACGATGCGGAGGCTTATCTCACGGCAAGAGAAAAGATCCTTGATGAGGATGACGCCGAGGACTACTGTCTTGATGTTGCTACGCTCTTTGCCGATTACGAGGCATATGACCTCGCCGCAGAGTGGCTTAGGAAATGCGAGGATACCGATTGCAACGACTACATTGAGCTCAAAGGCAGAATCTCTATGAACAATGGCAAGCTGCAGGAAAGCCTGCGGATCTTCAATGAGCTCATCGACAGAGTGCCTTTCAACAATGGCTATTGGAACCTTCTTGCCTCAGCCCAATATCTCTCCAATGACCTTAGTGGCAGCCTCGAGAGCAGCGACTATGCCCTTGCCATCGATCCTGACGACGCTGATGCTATCCTCAACAAAGCCAACTGCCTGATGATGTTAGGCAACAGCAAAGGCGCTGAGAAATGTTATGAGCACTATCAACGCCTGCAACCGCAAAGTGAGATAGCTGACATGGGCATTGCTGCCGTCAATATGAACGAAAATCAGCTGGAAGTAGCACTCTCACATTGGAAGAGGGCTGCTCGCCTGTGCTCGACCCAATCGGCCAACAAACTGGAAATATACAGAAATATGTGTCTTGTGTTCGCATCACTCTCACAGTATAAAAAATCGTTTCAGATAGTCGATGAACTGGAGAAAATCACCGGCGGGGCAACAGTAGACTCACTCATCCTCAAAGGATATATATACCTTCTCACCCAAGATACGCAAACAGCAAGTTCTTGTTTTGAGAAAGCTCTTGAGATGACCAGCAACAGCGAAAAGGACAATACGCTCTATTACATCGCATATTGCTTCTTCGATTGCAATGACATGCAAACAGCACACGACATTCTGCGAAAGCTCGCCGCCTCATCCAAAAGCAGGGATTTTACGGACTTCTGGGCATATCTTGTCCGCACCGACTATGAACTCGGCTTGCAGGAAGAGTTCCTTGCTGATCTCAAGAAGGCTACAGAGCGCAATCCCATAGGCATTCAGCGGGAACTGTCAGATGTATTCCCAAACGGCATGCCCGTGAGAGAGTTTTATAATTATGCGGTCCATCATCCGTTTGGTAAGCGGGGGCGACTATCAGACAACAATTAAATCATCAGGACTAATCATTAGTTTAAAGATTACGTATGGATATTATATCGACATTACTTAGCAACCTGAATTATGGCACCGTTTTCATCCTCATGTTGCTGGAGAGTACCGTGATACCCGTACCGTCGGAGCTGGTGGTGGCGCCGGCAGCCTATCATGCCGCTGGCGGCAACCTTGACATCTTTCTCGTCATTCTCTTTGCGACGCTGGGTGCCGACGTCGGCGCTACGATCAACTACCTTGCCGGTTATTTCCTTGGCAGGCCCGTTATCTATCGGTTTGCCAACAGTCGTTTCGGACACCTATGTATGCTCAATCAAAAAAAAGTGGAAAACAGCGAGGCCTATTTCAACAAACACGGTATGGTGGCAACCATTACGGGGCGCCTCGTCCCTGGCATCAGGCATCTCATTTCCATTCCTGCCGGTCTTTCCAAGATGACCTATTGGAAGTTTCTACTCTATACAACCATTGGCGCGGGATGGTGGAACCTTGTCCTCGCCACATTGGGATGGTATCTCCACTCCATTGTGCCTCAAGAACAACTCAATGACAAAATTCTTGAATATGGCGAATACATCAAGGCGGTCATCATGACATTATGTGCAATCGCACTGATCTATTTTCTTGCCAAGAGACTCACCAATAGGAAGAAAAACATAGATTCCTATCAATAAAAGCCAGATTTTGTTTGGAGGTATTGATATTTTTTTTAATTTTGCGGTATCAATAACCTCTAACAAAACAGCTAAATTGTTCAAACACCTATTCCTTACTGCCGTAGCAATACTTCTCCCTTCACTATTGCCGGCTCAGAGTCACTCGACATGGGAAAACTATCTCGAAAGAATGGCTGAGACCGAAAACATCGATGACGGGAGCCTTGAACAGATTTATGAAGAGCTCTCTGACCTGTCCGAGAACAAGCTTGACATTAACAATTGTACACGAGAGCAACTCGAACAACTCCCTTTCCTTTCCGCCCAACAGGCCATGGACCTATTAGAATACCGTGACAAGGTCAGAAGAATTGAGAGCACCATGGAACTCAATCTGATAGAATCGCTCGACCGGCAGACCATCACACTTTTGAAGCAATTCATCATTATCAATCCGTCAGCTCCTGCCGACTCTATCCCCAGCCTGAATAGAATTCTAAAATATGGCAAAAGCACTCTCTTGGCAGACTTAGCCATACCTCTCTATACCCGCAAAGGCTTTGGGGAGGGCTACCTTGGCTCCAAATACAAGCATTGGCTGAGATATACTTTCAACTATGGGTCTCACTTTAAACTTGGGCTGACCGCTTCACAAGATGCAGGTGAACCTTTCTTCAAGGGGAACAACAAATATGGCTACGATTTTTACAGCTATTATCTGCTGTTAAGAGACATCCGACGGCTGAAGGCGCTCGCTGTAGGCAGATACCGTCTTCGCTTCGGCATGGGACTCATTCTCAACAATGGCTACGGATTCGGGAAACTTGCCACCATGTCCACTCTAATGAGCTCTACAAGCCATATCTTCGCTCACAGCAGTCGAACTGAGAGTAACTACTTACAAGGAGCTGCCGCAACTTTTAAAATAGCCAAAGGACTTGATCTAACCGCTTTTGCCTCATACCGCAAAATAGACGCGACTCTAAATAAGGACTCATCATCGGTAGCGACTATTTTGAAATCGGGATATCATCGCACAGTCAGTGAGATGAACCGGAGAAGAAATACCGCAGAAACACTCATTGGAGGTAATATCAACTGGATGGTCAATGGTTTTCACGCAGGCATCACAGGTCTGTACGCTTCATTCAATCGAAAGCTGCAGATGTGTAATGGCCAGAAATACAGACAATGGTTTCCTGAGGGCTATGACTTCTATAATGTGAGCATTGATTATGGCTATCTAAGCAATAGACTGATAATCAGTGGAGAGACAGCTATAGACAAAAACTCGCAAATAGCTACGGTCAACCTGTTAAGCTATGAATTATCTCCACGCCTGACTCTATCCACACTCCAGCGCTATTATCCTTACAAATATCAGGCACTGCACGCCAACAGTGTCAATGAAGGGGGCATCGTCAATGATGAGAGCGGCATCTTTCTTGGCGGGAAATGGCTTCCCTGGAATGGGGCCGAGTTATCTTTCTACACCGATGTTGCCTACTTTGCATGGCCAAAGTATCAAACAGCTGGTTCAACCCACAGATGGGACAACTTCTTACAGTTGGACGCCTCCAAAGGATGTTGGGAATTCCTGCTTAGATATCGGATGAAAATGAAAGAGTTGCAAAGTAAGGACGATAAATATCTGACGAGGAAGTTTGATAACCGAGCAAGAGTAAGCGTCATTTATTCTCATCGGGGACTAACGCTGAACACTCAAGTCGATATGTCCATATGCCACCAAGGCAACAAGAGCCAGGGCATGATGGCATCTGAAAGCATCAAATGGCAGCTTAAATGGCTAAGGATCACGGGAATGGCAGGCTATTTTAACACTGACGACTACAATTCGCGGATTTATATACATGAACCTGGTCTATTGTACACGCTTTCATTCCCGTCCTTCTATGGAAGAGGTCTAAGGCTTACGCTCAATCTGAGAGCGGACATCTGCCAAGATCTGACTCTCATCTGCAAATGCAGTAGTACACACTACTTCAATCGGGCTGTCATCTCCTCTGGCTTACAAGAGATTGACAGATCTACTATGACTGATGCAGAAATACAGGTAAAATGGAAGTTTTAATACAATTCTAACTTATATTTACCGCCACTATATATCATCCGCATCAATTTTCGTTGTCTCTGCTCCACCTGAGAGAGATGCAATGCCACGTGGCCCATGGTCATCCGAAGATTGAGCTCTACACAAGGATGTAACACAATGGTGCCATCTTTGTTTACCAACATCATGTCTATGCCAAACGGGCCTTCGTATTTTTGACCGAGCTCAACCGATAGCAGCTTGATGATGTCTTGCCGAACTGCTTCCAGAACAGATAAGGATATGTATTTCCTCAGTTCTTGTTCTTTAGCCGGTTCATCCTCAATCATATTGCCCGCATAGAAACCGTTGATCGTCTTAAAGACCGACAGGCCACAGTATCTGACATGACCATGACCATCGCTGAAAAATTCCATACCAAAGTCAGACACCTTATTATAATATGGCTCCATCATAATACAGCCTTGCTGAGCGAGAACATTGTTAACCCATCCTTCCATCTGCTTTGTCAAGCCAAAAGAAGACACGAAGCCATTATCAAAACCATCTGACACATATCTTATCCCCCTTCCACTGCAACTCCATGGCGCTTTAAGTACCATCTGATGATGGACAGCCAGGAATCGCCTTACCTCCGCCATGGAATGTGCTGTTTCGGATAAACCAACTGAATTGACCATTTGTCTAAGAGGTCTGAGCAGATGCTCCGCAGCCCATGCCCTATGACTTGTCTGCCGTATCATATTCAGATGCGTATCGTCAGGCAGCAAAGAGGATTGCACTCCCGCTTGAATTAGATTTTTTCTTATTGCTGAATCCCAACCCCAAGGTTCAAAAACAATTAAAGAATTAGACGAAGAAATAGTATTCAACTCACTTGTAACTATAAAATTACAATTCTTTATTATACCTGTTTTTCTAAATCCATTCCAAGCTGCGTCCACATCATCTACGAGTACATAATCGTTTTCACCCGCCCACAGGGCAGGCAAAAACGACAGGTCACGACGCAGATTGCGAGCGGCATGTGGCGGTGTGAAATGGTCCAAATTGGAAGCCAAAGCAATGTCATGCTCCGGATTAAAAACAAGAATCCTCATCAATACTTTTTTCTGACAACTATAGAAGGCTGAGAAAAAAGCCTGAGGCCTTACCAGCTTTCATTTGGCAAAATTAGCAATAAACTTTTAAACCATGTAGAAAGCTTGAAATAATCGAAGAAAAAGCTTCATTAAAAAAGACTAAAAAAGGAAACTTTTGTAATGTGGACTTTGCAAACCTAAAATTACTTTGTATCTTTGCAAACACAAATCGCGCATATGGAGTTGATGGAATCTTTCTTTAAAACCCACGCCTACCTCGTTGAACATACTAACGCGGCGGTACGTCGTGGACTTATGGACGAGATTGACTGGAGCCATCGGCTTATCGGTATCAAAGGTACGAGAGGCGTTGGAAAGACCACTTTCCTCCTTGAATATGCCAAAGAGAAGTTTGGAAAAGATGACCGCCACTGTCTGTACGTAAACATGAACAACTTCTACTTTCAGGGAAATGGCATTGCCGATTTTGCAGGAAGATTCGTTCAGCAAGGTGGAAAGGTGTTGCTCCTTGATCAAATTTTCAAGCAACCAAATTGGAGTCAGGAGTTGCGTAAATGTTACGATCTCTATCCAGAATTAAGGATTGTGTTCACAGGCTCCAGCGTAATGCGTCTAAAAACGGATTATCCTTCCATTAAAGATATTCTGAAATTTTATTATCTCAGAGGACTCTCCTTTCGTGAATTTCTTAATCTTACAGCCGGCACGCACTTTCTCCCTTACTCTCTTGATGAAATACTTGGCAATCACGAGCGTATCGCAAAAAAAATACTTCCTGTGGTCAGTCCATTAAAATATTTCGCTGACTATTTACACCATGGGTTCTATCCGTTCTTCCTTGAGCATCGTAACTTTGGTGAGAACCTGCTCAAGACCATGAATATGATGACGGAGGTAGATATTCTGCTTATCAAGCAGATAGAGCTTAAATATCTTGCTAAAATCAAAAAGCTCTTTTATCTTCTCGCCTTGGAAGGACCCGTCACGCCTAATGTCAGCCAACTCGCTCAGCAGATCACCACAAGCCGCGCCACCGTGATGAATTATATCAAGTATCTCACTGATGCCCGATTGCTTAACATGATCTACTATCCAAATATGGACTTCCCCAAAAAGCCCGCAAAAGTGATGATGCATAATCCTAATCTTCTTTATGCCATTTACCCTATCACGGTTGTCCAGCAAGAACTGATGGAGACATTTTTTGTCAACACTATGTGGAAAGACCACATTGTCAACCAAAGCGCCAAACCACAATGCTATCTCATTGACGGGAAGAAGAAATTTAAGATATGTGATGCAAAATCAACGCTCAAGACTCGTTTCAATAAAGATACTTACTACGCACGATACAATACAGAGATTGGACACGACAATCAAGTTCCACTGTGGTTGTTCGGTTTCCTCTATTAAATAAAATAAAGCTGTTAAGCGAAAACAAAAGTAATAATACAACAACATTAATTTCTATTTTAAGTAAAATGGCAAAAGAAAAGAAATTTGTGACGGTCGACGGTAATACCGCCGCCGCCCATGTGAGCTACATGTTCACTGAGGTTGCAGCCATTTACCCCATCACTCCGTCATCTCCTATGGCAGAGCATGTGGATGAGTGGGCTGCAAAGGGGCGCAAAAACCTCTTTGGCCAGACAGTTTCTGTGCAGGAGATGGAATCGGAAGGCGGTGCTGCCGGTGCCGTCCACGGTTCTCTGCAAGCCGGTGCGCTGACTTCTACCTATACTGCTTCTCAGGGTCTCCTTTTGATGATCCCGAATATGTACAAGATCGCCGGTGAGCTCCTGCCGTGTGTATTCAATGTCTCTGCACGTACACTAGCTTCGCACGCTCTCTGTATCTTCGGTGACCACCAGGATGTGATGGCATGCCGCCAGACCGGCTTCGCTATGTTCTGCTCCGGTTCAGTACAGGAGGTGATGGACCTCTCTGCAGTGCCTTATCTTTCTACACTTGAGAGTTCGGTTCCTTTCATCAATTTCTTCGACGGCTTCCGTACTTCTCACGAGTATCACAAGGTAGAGGAGATGGATATGGAGGATATCCGCCCGCTGGTGAACCCTGAGTGGATCCAGCGCTTCCGTGACCGTGCCATGAGCCCCGAACGCCCTGACACACGCGGTACCGCTGAGAACCCTGAGACATTCTTCACACACCGTGAGGCTTGCAACGCTTATTACGACAAGGTGCCTGAGATTGTGGAGAAGCACCTCGCTGAGGTCAGCAAGATTACCGGTCGCGAATATCACCTGTTCAACTACTATGGCGCTAAGGATGCTGAGAATGTCATTGTTTTGATGGGCTCGGCTACTGAAGCTGCACGTGAGGCTATCGACTACCTGACAAAGCAGGGCAAGAAAGTCGGTATGGTGGCTGTACACCTCTATCGACCATTCTCTGTCGGGGCTATCCGCAAGGCACTCCCTGAGACAGTGAAACGCATCGCTGTGCTTGACCGTACCAAGGAGCCGGGAGCTGAGGGCGAGCCTTTGTATCTTGACGTCAAGAGCGCTCTCTATGAGGATCCGCGCAAGCCGCTCATCGTGGGTGGACGTTATGGTCTCGGTTCTTCTGATACCACTCCGGCTAAGATCATCTCTGTGTTCAATAACCTCGAGCTCAACGTGCCAAAGAACCACTTCACCGTGGGTATCATCGACGACGTGACATTC
>ERZ772881.2237-NODE-2237-length-14495-cov-2.815028_pt1 | contig 14495 bp, 14 predicted proteins | sample MGYA00580581_ERZ772881 | MGnify/ENA primary metagenome ERZ772881 (study PRJEB29015, sample SAMEA2737668) | human gut metagenome | biome: human gut; feature: human-associated habitat; material: faeces | place: China | collected 2012 ...
CTGAGTCGCAATCATCTCGAATCCTTCTTTTCGTTCGCGTCCTATACGCCGCGGCATTGTTTTTAGCAAAACAGCATTTTCTTCTGTTTCAACTACGCACACAAGAATAGCGAAAAACACCTGTCTGTTGATCGCTAACTCATTAAAATGGCGAGAATTATCGTAAGGAGTTTTGTGTGGAAACAAAAACAGTTGTCGTTGGTCTTTCAGGCGGAGTGGATTCTGCCGTCAGCGCCTATCTTCTCAAACAGCAGGGATACGAAGTAATCGGTCTTTTCATGAAAAACTGGGAGGACGATGACGACAGCGAATACTGTTCTTCCCGACAGGATTTAATCGATGCCACGGCTGTTGCAGATGTAATCGGCATCGATATCGAAGCCGTGAACTTTGCCAAAGAGTACAAGGACCGCGTTTTTGCGGAATTCTTATCTGAGTATTCTGCGGGTCGTACGCCGAACCCTGACGTTCTCTGCAATTCCGAGATTAAATTCAAAGCCTTCCTGGATCACGCCATTCGTTTAGGCGCTGACAAGATCGCAACGGGCCACTATGCGCGCGTTCGCGAAAGAGACGGACTCTTTGAACTTCTGAAGGGTGTGGACAACACCAAAGATCAGAGCTACTTCTTAAATCGCCTCAATCAGTACCAGCTCTCGAAGGCCATGTTCCCTGTCGGAGACATGTGCAAGACCGAAGTACGCAGAATTGCCGAAGAAATCGGTCTTCCGAACGCCAAGAAAAAAGACAGCACCGGTATCTGCTTTATCGGAGAGCGTCCGTTCCGCGAGTTCCTCCATCGTTACCTCACCAACAAGCCCGGTCCGATTAAAACACCGGACGGAAGAATTGTTGGTGAGCACATCGGCCTTTCTTACTACACCTTAGGTCAGCGCAAAGGTATCGGTGTCGGCGGCTCTAAGTTCGGCAACGGCGAACCTTGGTTTGTTGCCCGTAAGGACATTCTGAACAACACGCTCTATATCGTCCAAGGTCACGATCATCCCTGGCTTCAGTCTTTCTCGCTTTCTGCCACGCGACCCAACTGGATCAGCGGTACGGCACCTGAAGCCGGAAGAATGCTCGGCCTTAAAACGCGTTATCGCATGGCCGATCAGGAATGTAAGGTGATCCGAGCCGACGATGAAAGCGTTGTGGTTTCTTCTCTTGATCCTCTTTGGGCGGTGACACCGGGACAAAGTGCGGTCTTTTATGACGGCGAAGTTTGCCTAGGCGGTGCGATTATCGACACCAGCCGCTAACACCAGACGGCAAAACGGCGTTCTTCCTTTGCGGTTGAACGCCGTTTTTGTATTTTCGAGAGGACCGGATAGCCCTCTTCCTATAGTTAAGCTGACAAGTTAGTTTGCCTTCTTCCGCAGCCCTTTAATCGCAAAGGCCACAATCAGCACGAAGACGGCACCGGCAATTCCGGCAGGCGTATGCATTTCCGCCAAGTTCGGAATATGCGGAGTCAGTCCGGGGTCGCCTACAATCAATGTGCCTGCGATCCAGCCCAACAAAGCGCCGCCGGCGTAAACAATGATCGGATAACGATCAATAACCTTCAGGAACAACTGGCTGCCGCCGAGAATGAACGGGACACTCACTAAGAGACCGAAGATTACAAGCGCCATCTGATGACCGGCAGGTGCCTGTTCTGCCGCACCGGCAATCGCAATAACGTTGTCCAAGCTCATCACTAAGTCGGCAACGATAATGGTTTTAATCGCGCCCCAAAGACGCTTACTGGCATGAATTTCATGCTCCCCTTCATCCTGAGGAACAATGAGTTTGATACCGATCCACAGAAGCAGAAGCGCTCCGACGAGTTTGAGGAAAGGAATGTTCATGATCGTGACGGCAAAAGCAATCAGGATCACACGCAAGAGGATGGCACCGCCCGCTCCGTAAAGCACTCCTTTAAAACGGAGGCTCGGATCAAGGTTTCGGCAGGCAAGAGCGATCACAACTGCGTTGTCACCGCCGAGCAAGATGTCTATCAAAATAATTTGAAGAACGGCCACCCAATGAATTTCGGCAAACCAAGCGATAAGCGCTTCCAATGAAATATCTCCTAAGCGTTGAAATCAAATTGACAGCTGATTGTAGCAATGCGTTGATTTTTCGTAGTTTTAGCGTGCCCGTTCTTGTGAAAGAAGCGTGAAAACTTTGACGGTCAAAATTTCTGACAAAACCTCTTTGCGATGATGAAACACATCTTTAGTACGTCGGTATACTTCCGTTGTGCAATCTATCGCCGGATAGGCACCTTTTTCAGTACTCCGTAGGCCATTGAAGGATTACTGACAAAGGTGCCTTTTTCGTTTTTGGAGGATTTAAATGTCTTGGATTTACCTTTTCATTGCAGGAATTTTTGAAATCGTTTGGGCTGTCGCTTTGAAATATACTGACGGCTTCAGCAATTGGTTCTATAGCGCGGTCACCATTATCGGTATGGTCGCGAGTGTCTACTTCTTGGCTGTAGCGATGAGAACAATTCCCTTAGGAACTGCCTACGCCATTTGGACCGGTATCGGTTGTATCGGAGCCTTTATCGCCGGCATCCTCTTGTTCGGAGAAGCCTTCACAGTCTCCAGAACCGTTTTTGCCTCGCTGATCGCCATCGGAATCATCGGTTTGAAATTCTCAGCTTCTTAATTCAAGAACTCCACAACAGCAAAAGGCTTTTTGAATTGTATAAGGGCTTTCTCCTTAAAAGTGGATTGAACACATAGTCCGAAAGTGGACTCTTTTTCTCAAAGTGGATTGGAGAAAATGAAGTCAGTCTTAAGGAGAACCTTATGCAAAACACAATAATCAAATCCATAGTTTCGTTAGGTCTGTCTTGCCTTTCGCTGTCAGTATTGGCAGCCGCTGTTCCTCAGCAGCCCGTAGACAAAAACCAGTGCTTCGGCTGTCACGCAACAGCGATCAAGACTCTGTCAACACGCGGTGCTCATAAGAATGTGAATTGCGTGGCATGCCATGACATCAGTTCGGACCACGTCAAGGCTCCGAGCCGCGACAACCGTCCGACCACGCATTTTGAATACGCCGCCTGTGGTCAATGCCACACCGAGCAGCACAAAGACATCATGGATCCGAAATACCACTATGAGTGGGCACTCAAAAACACGCCGCCCGCTTATGCTCAGTTCCGTGATATCGCCGGCGACAATTCTTTCCGCGACATTCAGTTCCGTCTGCCGCGCTTCCATTCGAGCATCGTGACCGACCTTGCTAATATCCGTTCCGACGGCCGCTACCAGTACAAGAAGTACACGGATCTCTCTAAACCCTGTGCGCCGATGTGGGAAGCGCTTACTGACACACGTCCGAACGAAGGCGACAAGATTCTGCCTTCTAAGACCTTGTCTTTGACTTGGCGTCCGCAGAAAGGCCGAGAGATCATGGGACGCTCCGACTGCCTGAAGTGCAAAACTTCCGACAGCATCATGGACTATGCCTATTTAGGCGCTAGAAACCCGAAAGCACCGCTCGCCTTTGATGATCCGGACCACAAAGTTCTGAAGACCGTTAACAATAGCTTCAACTGCATTACCTGTCACGATCCGCATTCGGCTGAGCCCCGCATCGTCTTTGATCACTTAATTGAGGCCATGTCTCATCCGAACTACAAGGACTACAACTATCAGAAGAACGTCGGAAAGACCGGTTATCCGAAGATTGAAGTCATCAACATGGGCGTTCGCGGTTACCCGAGAAAGATCGCCATTCTAGAAAAAGCCAACTCGAATTACATGTGCGGCCAATGCCACGAAGGTCATAACCGCTCCGAGACTTTCTACAGAGACAGCGACGGTCAGCTCGCTCATCCAAAGGACGCAATCGATAGAACCGGCTGGTCTGTCGGTACGTTCTTTGCCGCTAACCCCATCGAACGCTGGAATCTCGTTAGAGGCCTGGGTCTGAATAACGGAACAGATAAAGCTACCGGTGTTAAGACGGTCTCGACTGACCACTACCACATGGAAATTGTGGTTGCTTCTAAGCACGGTCAAGCCGGCGTCGGTTGCACAGACTGCCACTTTGCCAAGAAAGCAAACGGAACCCTTGAACATCAGCCGAGTCTGCCTTCTCTGAAGTACAAAAACACCTGCGCAAGATCTGATTGCCACGGCAACCCGAACGGAGACAACTGGTCCGAGGGACAAGCCGCCTACATGGTCGCGACAATCCAGTAGCGTTACCGCATCCATAAAGAAAGACTGGAACGCTACGGAAGCGCCGCTCGCAATCTGCTGATCAAAGCAAAGAACGGTGACGTTAAGATCAATCAGCCTGAATATCAAAAACTTCAGGATGCTTACAGCCTCTACTTGCACACCGTCGGCTGGTACTTCTCGGATTACTCGAAAGGTGTTCATGATCCGTCCGGATTTGAAAACACTTCTTCTCAAGTCATCCAGAATCTGAGAACTGCGACAGCAGCTGCACAGAATGCGCTAAAGTAAGCTAACTCAGCACCGGCCGGAGTCAACCTCCGGCCTTAACGTTTTCGGAGCCGACATGACCCACAAAGTTCAGCCGAGCCTCTCAAACATATCCTTAAATCTGAAAAGCGGAGCACCTTCGCTCCAAGAGCAGCTCTACCAAAAGATCCTCGAACTCATCGAACTCAAAAGCCTGTGTCCCGGTGATCCTATTCCTTCAAGCCGCAAACGCACAAATCAGGGGTGAGTCGTCAGCGTCTACAACCGATTGCTGGAAGAAGGACTTCTGGAAACGAAGAACGGCAATGGCACTTTTGTCTCGGAAATCTCTCTGGGAGTCTTCGAAAATCGGAAAGAAAATGGTTCGACGAATGAGAAGTTCCTTCCGTCAGAACTTCCACTGTCTGCAAAGATAGCGGCAGCCGCTTCTGAATTCAAAGTTCAAAAGCCGATGCCTTTCGCGGTCATCGCGCCTGATCAGGAAAGTCTGCCGGGCAAAAATTGGACCACTGTCGTTGCCCGCACTTCTAAGAGTCCCTGGCTGCATAACGGCTACTGTGATCCCGGCGGCTTCATGCCTTACAAAAAAGCTGTTTGTGACTACCTCCGTCAATACCGAGGTCTGAGATGTGAGCCGGAACAAGTAATCACTACTGACGGTACTCAGCAGGCATTAGATCTTTGTGCAAGCGTTTTATTTGAAAGAAGTGACAAGATTGCCGTCGAAGATCCTTACTTCCAGACTCACATTAATTTGATGGAATTTCGAGGATTAAAACCGATTCCTATTCCTGTGACGCAGGACGGAATCGATATCGAAAAACTAAAGAAACAAAAGAAGATCAAAGGTGTCTTGGTCACGCCTTGTCATCAGTATCCTCTCGGCTATGTCTCGTCCGCCGAGAACAACGAAAAGCTGTTGGCTTGGGCAAAAACGGAAGGAGCTTGGATCATCGAGGATGACTACGACAGTGAACTCCGATATGGAAAGAAACCTCTTCCGGCACTCTCTTCCTACAAAGAAGGTGCACCGTGTATTTATCTTGGAAGTTTTACTAAGGTCATCTATCCCGGGTTCAATATGGCCTATATGGTCGTTCCTAAAAATCTCATCACGGTTTTTGAGGGAGCCAAACTCCTGATAGATCGACACAGCAGTGAAGTCCATCAATACATTTTGGCCGAATTCATTCAGAACGGCTTCTACTATTCACACGTCCGCCGTCTTAAAAAGATTTATGAAAAGCGCCGTCAGGCTGCAGTAAGAGCGATCGGAAAATACCTCTCTGCCTACGGACATATTGAAGGAGCTAATGAAGGCACTCATCTGACCTTCATCTTTAATCATCCGCAAGATGACGTCAAGCTTTCCGAACTTTTTAAGCGTTCCTACCAGATCGAGACCAGGCCGCTTTCTGCTTGTTACCGCTCAGCCAAACCTCTCACCGGCTTTATTCTTGGTTACGCTCACTTCACTGAGGAGGAATTGGAACACGCCGTTTTAAAACTCAAAGACGCTCTGGAACAAACTTTAGGTTGAGAAATTGCTATGAGAAAAGAACTGACACGAACAAAACAGGCCTTAGACAAAGAAACCGTCCGGAAGATCATTGAGACCACGGCTTACGGTGTACTTTCGTTGAACGGAGATGACGGCTACCTCTATACAGTGCCGCTAAGTTACGTTTACACGGACGGAGTTGTCTATTTCCACGGATCGCCGCGAGGATACAAGTACGAATGCTTTCAGAGAACGAACAAAACCAGCTTTTCTATCGTCGGACAGAGCCTAGTCGTTCCAAGTGTCCGCGCAAATAATTTCCAAAGCGTTCTCATTTGGGGCCGACTGCAGCCCGTCACCGATACGGCTGAAAAACTCTCCGCTCTTCGTGCACTTGCAGAGAAGTACAGCCCCGGCATTCCCGATAATGAAGATGAAATCCAACATTCTTTGAATTACGTCTTCATGACCAAGCTTGTTCCTGAATGGATTACCGGTAAACAAGCCGCGTTAGAGGTCAGAGAGGCGGCTACAACGCTATAGATCACATAACGACCATTTAAAAAGGCGCTCCTCAAATGAGAAAACGCCTTTTCTAGTTCTACATTCTGATTAAGCTTTGGTTTTCTTTGATCTGAAGTACTTAAGAATAAAAGCGACAATCAGCACAAAGATCGCACCGGCAATACCGCCTTCGGTATGCAGAGCCGGCAGGTTAGGCAGGTGTGCCAAGATGCCCGGGTCGTCAACCATTAGCGTGCCGGCAATCCAGCCCAGCAAAGCGCCGCCTGCGTACACGATGATCGGGAAGCGATCGATGATCTTCAGAATAATCTGACTGCCGCCGAGGATGAACGGAACGCTCACAAGCAGACCGAAGATCACCAGAGCCATTTGATGGTGGCCCGGAGCCTGCTCAGCCGCACCGGCAATAGCAATCACGTTGTCGATACTCATGATCAAGTCGGCAACGATAATGGTCTTAACTGCACCCCACAGCCGCTTACTCGCATGTATCTCATGTTCCCCTTCGTCCGCCGGGGCAATGAGCTTGATGCCGATCCACAAAAGCAGCAAGCCGCCGCAGAACTTCAGGAACGGAATGTTCATCACCGAGACTGCGAAAGCAATCAAAATGACGCGCAGCAAAATAGCGCCGCCGGCGCCGTAAATAATGCCCTTCACGCGAAGATGCGGATCAAGGCTTCGGCAAGCCAATGCAATCACGACGGCATTATCACCGCCGAGAAGAATGTCGATGAGAATGATCTGCAGAACTGCGACCCAATGAATCTCACCAAACCAAGCAATAAGCGCTTCCAAAATGAATTACTCCTTTTTCGAAGAGAGCACGGATTGTAGCAATGAGCCGATTTCAGACGGATTCCGTGTCGTTCGAATACCGCAGGCTTCCATCACGGCTAATTTGCCTTCGGCAGTTCCCGTACCGCCGGAAATGATCGCACCTGCATGCCCCATTCTCTTTCCTGCGGGAGCTGTTACGCCCGCAATAAAGCCCACGACGGGTTTCTTCATATTATTTTTTACCCATTCGGCAGCAGTTTCTTCGTCGCTTCCGCCGATTTCTCCGATCATGACGACCGCATCGGTTTCCGGATCATTGTTAAAGAGCTTGAGCACATCGATATGTTTTAAGCCGTTTATCGGGTCTCCGCCGATACCGATGGCGGTAGATTGTCCTAAACCTAAATCCGTAATCTGCGCGACCGCTTCATAGGTCAGGGTGCCGGAGCGAGAGACAACACCGATTCTGCCTTTGCGGTGAATGTGCGCAGGCATGATGCCGACGTTGACTTCTCCCGGCGTCATGATGCCGGGGCAGTTCGGCCCGAGGAGAAGAGATTTGGAACCGGTCTTTTTCATATGGTCTCTGACTTTAACCATATCCATGACAGGAATACCTTCTGTGATGCAGACGATGAGATCAATGCCGGCATCACTTGCTTCCTGGATAGCTGCAGCTGCCCCGGCAGGCGGAACATAAATCACGGAAACGTTTGCACCGGTCTTTTCTTTGGCCTCTTTAACGGATCCGAAAATCGGCAGACCTTCCCAGACTTGTCCGGCTTTTTTCGGATTTACACCGCCGACAAAGCATTCCTTACCAAATCCGTAATCTCTGCAAAGACGAGTGTGGAACTGGCCGGTTTTACCGGTCATACCTTGGGTGATGATGCGGGAGTTCTTGTTTACCAAAATGCTCATGTTATTTCTCCGCTGCCAGTTCTACGGCTTTCTTCGCGGCGTCACCGAGAGACTCGGCTGAGATAATCGGCAGACCGCTGTTCTTGAGGATTTCTTTGCCTTCTTTTTCGTGCGTACCCTTCATACGAACAATCAAGGGAACAGTTAATTTGACGTGTCGGCAAGCTTCGACAATACCTTCGGCAATAACGTCGCACTTCATGATTCCGCCGAAGATGTTGACCAGAATAACTTTGACTTCTGGCTGAGCCAGCATGATTTCAAAGGCTGCCGTGACCTTCTCAGGAGAGGCACCGCCTCCGATATCGAGGAAGTTATCGGGCTCACCGCCGAAAAGCTTAATCGTGTCCATGGTCGCCATTGCGAGGCCGGCGCCGTTGACAAGGCAGGCGATATTGCCGTTGAGCTGAATGTATTGAAGGCCGGCTTTATGTGCACGGAGCTCTGTCGGATCTTCCTGCTCAGGATCGTGGAGTTCTTCAAGCTCGGGATGACGCAGAAGCGCGTTGTCATCGAACGTCATCTTCACATCAAGCGGATAGACTTTTTTGTCTGCCGTCACGATAAGCGGATTGATCTCAAGCAGAGAGCAGTCCATTGAAACGAAGGTACTCCATAACTTTCTCAGGACTTCTGCACAGTCTCCGGTAATGTCGGCAGGCACGCCCAATCGAGTAGCAACTTCCAAAGCTTCGGGAACGGAAAGACCGGCCACAGGATCAATGACCGTTTTAATGATTTTTTCAGGGAATTGAGCGGCAACTTTTTCAATTTCCATGCCGCCTTCAGCAGAAGCAATGAGTACCGGCCTCTGAAGCTTGCGGTCGATGAGAAAACCGACATAGAACTCCTGGACGATATCGAGCCCCTGCTGAACAAGGACCTTACTGACAGGGGCTCCGGCAGGACCGGTCTGCTTGGTGACCAAACGGCTGCCGATCATAAGACGGGAGAGATTGCTGACATCTTCCAGACTGCGGGCGAGTTTTACGCCGCCGCCTTTGCCTCTGCCGCCGGCGTGAATCTGGGACTTAACTGCCCAAACCTTTCCGCCGATTTCTTCGGCAATCTTTCGAGCTTCCTCAGGACTTGAAGCAACTTCAGCAACAGGAACGGGAACGTCAAAATTCTTCAGAATTTGACGTGCTTGATATTCATGGATTTTCATAGCCGTGAAATTGTTAACTTTTGTTTGTGAACAAAAGTATAACGATCTCAGGCTGCCGTCTTAAAAGACTTCGTCAGGAAGTTCACAACTCAAGACTTTTTCAATGGTTTTAAAGGTAAAACCCCGACTGGCAAGGAAGCGGATCTGCTTAGCGCGTTCCTTGTAATCCTCGGGCGGCTCTCCAAATTTTCGCTTCCAAAGAACGAGTGCTCGATCGTATTCCGACTCTTCGTTTTGTTTTAACGCCTCTTCGGCAATTTCACGAGACACACCGTCCCTCTGGAGGTTCCAAAAGAGCTTGCGGTCGCCGTATCTGGCGCTCCGCGTCAAAACTTGAATACGAGCGTACCGCTCGTCGGATAAATACTTTTTACTGACGAGTTCGTCGAGGACGGAATTGATTAATTCCTTATCGCCCTCTTCGTTGAAAGTTTCTGACAGCTTCTTATAGAGGCCGAGGCGGGAGCGCTCTCGACGAGCGAGAGCAGCTACCGCCTTGTATAAGATCTGCTTTCTGCGATCAGCAGGATCAAACATTATTGAGCGTCTTCGTAGGTTTCTTCAGTTTCTTTGGTCACGACCTCTTCGGCAGCATCTTCTTCGTGATCTTTGCCCTTGATCGCGGCCTTGATCTGTTCTTCGATCATCTTCATTTCTTCAGGATGAGACTTCAGCCATTCTCTGGCAGCAGCTTTGCCCTGACCGATCTTGTTGCCCTGATAGGAGTACCAAGCACCGGACTTGTTGAAGATATCCATGTCAGTACCGATATCGATGATTTCACCTTCGCGGGAAATGCCCTGACCGTAGATGATCTCGAATTCAGCCTGTTTGAAGGGAGGCGCAACTTTATTCTTAACAACTTTCACGCGGGTTTCGTTACCCAGGATTTCATCGCCCTGCTTGATGCCGCCGGTACGACGAATATCCATACGAATCGTGGCGTAGAACTTGAGTGCGTTGCCGCCGGTGGTTGTTTCCGGAGAGCCGTAAACCACACCGATCTTCTGACGAACCTGGTTAATGAAGACAACCAGAGTGTTGGACTTCTTGATGCTGGAAGTGAGCTTGCGGAGTGCCTGGCTCATCAAACGAGCCTGGAGACCCGGGAGGGCTTCGCCCATGTCGCCTTCAATTTCAGAGCGAGGCACCAAAGCAGCTACGGAGTCGATAACGACGAGGTCAACGGCACCGGAGCGAACCAAAGCGTCCGTAATTTCAAGAGCCTGTTCACCGCTGTCCGGCTGAGACAGGAGCAAGTCGTCCACTTTAACGCCGAGTGCTTTGGCGTACTTAACGTCTAATGCATGTTCTGCGTCGATGAAGGCGCAGGTTCCGCCGAGCTTCTGCATTTCAGCAAGGATGTGAAGCGTCAGCGTAGTTTTACCTGAAGATTCCGGTCCGTAAATTTCAACGATACGTCCGCGGGGAAGACCGCCGACGCCGAGTGCCAGGTCCAAAGTAAAGGAGCCGGTAGAAACAACATCCAGATTTTGGTCAGGCTGGCTGCCCATGCTCAGAATCGCATCCTTGCCGAATTGCTTGGAAATCTGGTCCAAGGCCATCTTTAGCGCTTTTTTACGAGCATCCGCATCCACGAGCTGTTCAACGGGCGGTTTAACTTTTTTCTTTTCTGCCATCTTTATTTCCTAATCATTCTCCGATCAGACAAAACTGACCTAAGTTGTCTAATACTAGCGAAAGAATTTAATTTAACAAGATCAAATCAAATCTCATCACTCATTTTTCTGTTGTAGTCATAGTAAAGGCGTATGCGCCAATTTATGTCTCATAAATTCACTATTTTTCTTTTTGGTTTGACGAACCGAAAAAACCTGTGTAGTATTCGACTTCTCGATTGATGAGACGCGCTTCGGAGCGAAACAGAGATCGAAACAAAGGGTTGTTAGCTCAGTTGGTAGAGCAGTGGACTTTTAATCCATTGGTCGCAGGTTCGAGTCCTGCACAGCCCACCAATTATGGGGGTATAGCTCAGCTGGTAGAGCAGCGGACTCTTAATCCGTAGGTCCAGAGTTCGAATCCCTGTGCCCCCACCAAAATTCCAACCGCCCGATACCGTCGGGCGGTTTTTCTTTACCTAAAATCAATAAATTAGCCGATATTTTCCCATTTTTACTGCCGTTTTCTGCCGCTAAATACCGCCTAAAGCCGCCTTCAAAGTGTTTCCTAGAGTGTTTCCTAATACCCTTTCAAGGTGTAACCTGAGCTCAACCGGAGTAACACCATGAACAAGACACTTACACATAAAGAGATTCAAGCATTACCGGACGGCTCTCACGCTATCGGAGGTGTTAAGGGCTTATATGTCAGAAAGCGCGCTGAACAAACACAGTATTTTTTACGCTGGAAGAAGGACGGCAAACAACAAACACGGTTTTATGCTATTGGCTTATCACTGAGAGAAGTACGCGAAATCGCTTACAAAGACCGGCAACTACTCAACCTAGGACTAGACCCCAAAGAGCAAGAAAAGAAAGCACAGGCCGCAAAGGAGGCCGAAATAGAAGCCAAAAGGAAGGAGGAAGAGCGGCGCCGGTTTACCTTCCGGCTTGTCTCAGATGAATGGCTGAAAGAACAAATTCAAATCCAGCGCTGGAAAAACAATGTGACCGGAGAGAAACACGCGAGGCAAAGACTTAACAAATACCTTTTGCCGGCCTTCGGAGATAAGCTCATATCCGAAATTACCGCTCAGGACGCTTTCTTATTCTTTTCTCCGCTGTGGACAGCCAAGAGCGGCACAGCGGATAAACTTTACGACCTTTTGAAAGCTATTTTTAATTGGGCTATAGCAAAGGGCACCTATCAGATAACCGAAAACCCAATCAACAAAAGAGGCGCGCTGGGTATCCTCTTAGAGCCGCTGACAAAGCAACGAACCGACACAGATAATCATCCTTCACTTGATTTCCATGAGGTGCCGCAGTTTATCGAAGCACTTATCAAACTTGGCTCACCTAGTGCCCTTGCCGTGGCCTTCTCAATCGTGACGGCCTCAAGATTCAAGGCCGTGAGGTGCGCGGAATGGTCAGAGATCGACCTTAAAAATAAGGTGTGGAATATCCCGGAAGAACACGACAAGATGAAAGGCCGCAGAATGCGCCAAGTATTGCTATCGGATGAAGCAATAGAACTCTTATCCTACCTTCCGCGGGTCAATAACTATCTATTTCCGAGCGGCTCCCATCTTGGCAAGTTGTCCGAGAATGCACCTTCTATGCTTATCCGGGGAATGGATACGCAAAAAGCGGCCATAGATGGCAGAGGCTGGAAAGACTTCACTAGACGAAACGGCGCCGGGAAAATCGAACCAGTGCGCATTACTCAGCACGGCACCGCCCGCGCCTCATTTAGAACTTGGGCAAAGAATGACGAACTAGGCAATAACCGGAAATTTGACCAAGAAGCGGTAGAACTTTGTTTACTCCACGCCCGCAAAGACACCTACAGGGGCGCCTATGACCGTTCACAACTTCTCAAAGAGCGCAGGTTAGTGATGAAGGAATGGGGCGCCTTCTGTTTCGGAGCCTTACGGCCAAGCCAAAAGGAAGGGGCTTAACGGCAAATCTCAAACCCCCATATTTTGTAGGAGGAAGGTATCTAATTCAATTTAGACCGCGACGACCGCGCCACGGTTGCCACGGTAAAAATTAGGTTATATCCCTTCCTCCTATAAAAAGTGTGCCTCCTTTGGCTTTCACTTCCCCCTCTTATAAGCCGATTTCAAAAAATCAAAAGCACGTTTCCCGGATTAGCGTCCATCTATCATATTTTTGTTGTGGCGACCGCGACAACCGTGGCAGACCAATAACGGCGGGACTTTCAGCCATATTTTTGACCGTGGAAGCACCGGGGCAGACCGTGGCAGACCGCGGCAGAAAGACTACAACCCCTTAATTTTTCCCACATTGTGAAATTTTTATGAGCATTTTTTCTCACTTTCTCGGATTGGTTAGCATACAAATCCTAAGAGCGTGCCTTTACTACCCCCTAACTTTTCTCACTTATAGAGAGAAGCCGGGGTCTTACGCCCCGCGACCAAAAGGCCGGCGGAAGTACCTTTTTCAAAAAGTCCGAAACTTACCAATTCTGCATACACAAAAATTTGACTGGGGGCGCGGTCTTGATGGTCTTTCCTTCAAATTTTTGACTCCCCCTAGGGGTACCAGTGCCGCCATTGGGACACCTTACATACTGGATTAACTCCCCTGTAACTTTGAGATTATGAGCACTGCACGCCGGCGCCGGATCGTCCGGAAAGAAAACACAAACACCCGATACCGATACCTAAAACTTTTCCCGGAGAGGCCCCGGAGTTTGATTCATGAGCTGTACGGAGGAGCGGCCACAGTCATACAAACACAGCTCCCGGATGTGATGTCTTTCGGTTACTGGATGGACAAGCCTAGGACAAAGGCCATTACCCGGAGAGCAGATTCAGGCCGGCGCCAGCGTCCACCAGTACGCGCCGGATTGTCCGGAAAGAAAACAGAAACGCCGGATACCGATGCTTAAAAGTTTTCCCGGGGAAGCCCCGGAGCTTGATTCATTAACTGCACAGCGCGGCCGCAGTCAAACAAAGAGTCAATTCAAGGATATGGATATATGAAAGAAGCCCGCAGTATGCGAGCTTTGACTATCACCTATAGGGATAAGCTAAGTATTATTGTTTAGATTCAGGCACCTCTAAGAATGGGCTAAAGGTGCCATCATTACGCTTATACAAATGCTCACAATGGCCGTCTTCATACTTAACGTCAAGTGAACCATCAAAATTTTTTCTTATTGAAATTATTTCGTCGCGCCCGTCATTGACAGCGCTGGGGAGCGCCTTCTTAGGAATCCCCATGCAGTCAGAAGAGTAAATCAACTTGCCTGTAATTGGATCTCTACAGTTTTGAAAGAAGCCTCCCTTTGCCAAAGACGTTGAAGAAACACTCCAGATAAGTAGGACTAAAAGGATTTTCTTCATACGATCTCCCTATTCAGATGTTTTATTTTACTGCTCCCCACGCATAGCGGCCGCAGTCGGACAAATACCGCTCCCGGATGTCGTGCCTTTCGGTTACTGGATAGGCAAGCCAAGGACTAAGGGCATTAGCCGGAGAACAGATTCAGGCCG
>ERZ772881.2242-NODE-2242-length-14472-cov-3.514948_pt1 | contig 14472 bp, 13 predicted proteins | sample MGYA00580581_ERZ772881 | MGnify/ENA primary metagenome ERZ772881 (study PRJEB29015, sample SAMEA2737668) | human gut metagenome | biome: human gut; feature: human-associated habitat; material: faeces | place: China | collected 2012 ...
TCTTAGTTTAAGGATGCCAGAGTAGCACCAGCTTCAACTGCATCACCAACAGCAACGTCAATGCTTGCAACGGTTCCGTCCTGAGGAGCTACAACCGGGATCTCCATCTTCATGGACTCAACGATCATGACGACCTCGCCGGCCGCAACGGTATCACCGGTATTCTTGCACAGACGCAGAACGGTGCCGGGCAGGGGGGAGGTGACATTGGCGGGGCCGCCGGCTGCGGGGGCAGCGGCAGGAGCCGGAGCGGCAGCGGGAGCAGCGGCACGGGGGGCAGCTGCGGGCGCCGCTACGGGAGCGGAGGCGGAGGTGCCGACGACCTCTACCTCAGCATCATATGTTTTTCCATTTATTTTTATCAGGAATCTTTTCATCGATTTGTCCTCCATCAGAAATTAGTAAGGTGGGTCTCCAGGGAGAATCCTCACGCAGGGAAAGGATGCGTACCTGTTCCGGCGCGCAGCCCATCATAGCGGCAATGGCGGCGATGACTGCTGCGATCTCATCCTCATCCTCCTGCGGGGCGGCAGGAACTGCGGCCACAGGGGCCGGGGCAGGCGCGGGAGCGGCCTTTTTGCCAAAGAGCGCTTTTCCCAGCAGCAGCCCGACCAGCAGAGCAATGGCAATATACAGATACATCATATTATTCACGCTCCTTTTGATTAGAGCGGAACATTGCCGTGTTTCTTTCTGGGAGCTTCCACGACCTTGCCATCGAGCATCTCCATGGCAGCGATGATCATCTGACGGGAGGTGGAGGGGATAATGACATCATCCACCATGCCGCGCTCGGCAGCCTTGTAGGGGTTATTGAACTCGCGCTTGTACTCATCGATCAGCTCAGCGCGCTCCTCGGGAGTGGCCTTACGGAAGATGATGTTGGCGGCACCCTCGGCGCCCATAACGGCGATCTCAGCGGTGGGCCAGGCGTATACGATATCGGAACCCAGGTCCTTGCAGCACATGGCCAAGTAAGCGCCGCCGTAGGCCTTACGCAGGATCATGGTAACCTTCGGAACGGTGGCTTCGCAGTAGGCATAGATGACCTTGGCGCCGTGGCGGATGATACCACCGTGCTCCTGGGTGGAACCGGGCAGGAAGCCGGGAACATCTACCAGGGTGAGCAGCGGAATGCCGAAGGCATCGCAGGTACGGATAAAGCGTGCAGCCTTATCGGAGCAGTTGATATCCATGCAACCGGCCATGGCCTTGGGCTGGTTGGCGATAATACCAACGGAGCGGCCATTGAAGCGGGCAAAGCAGGTAATCATATTGGGGGCATACATGCCCATGTAGTCCATGTACTCGCCGCCATCGGTGATGGCCTTGATGACATCGTACATATCATACGCCTTGTTGGGATTATCAGGGATGATGGTATCCAGCTGATCGGCAATGCGGTTGGGATCGTCACCATTGAAGATGGTGGGAGCGGCATCACGGAAGTTGGAGGGCAGGTAGCTCAGCAGACGACGGATCTGGTTGATGCAATCGGTATCATCGGAGGCCATGAAGTGCGCAACGCCGCTGACGCGGTTGTGGGTCATAGCGCCGCCCAGCTTTTCAGCATCGATCTGCTCGCCGGTAACGGATTTGATAACATCGGGGCCGGTGATGAACATCTTGCCGGTCTTATTCACCTGGAAGATGAAATCGGTGAGGGCAGGGGAATAAACAGCACCACCTGCGCAAGGACCAAGAATCATGGAGATCTGAGGAATGACACCCGAAGCGAGGATATTGCGCTGGAAGATTTCTGCGTAACCTGCCAAAGCGTTAATACCTTCCTGGATACGTGCACCGCCCGAGTCATTGATACCGATACAAGGAGCACCCATCTTCATTGCCTGATCCATAATCTTACAGATCTTCAGTGACATTGTTTCCGACAGTGAACCTGCAGTAACGGTAAAGTCCTGTGCAAAAAGATATACGAGACGACCTTCGATAGTACCGCAACCGGTTACTACACCATCACCCGGATAGTGCTTTTTCTCCATGCCGAAGTTCGTGCATCTGTGCTCAACGAACATGTCCATTTCTTCGAAGCTACCTTCATCCAACAGCATGGCTATACGCTCACGCGCTGTGTATTTCCCTTTTTCATGTTGCTTCGCAATTGCTTTTTCGCCGCCTCCGATACGTGCTACGGCACGGCGTTCAATAAGCTCTTTAATTTTTTCAAGTTGATTACTCATGAGTTCTTGTTGTTTTTTTAGAGTTTATGATTAGTGTTCGCAGAGTTCTGTCAGCACACCCTGTGTTGATTTCGGGTGAAGGAAAGCGATGTTCAGACCTTCGGCACCTTTGCGGGGAGCCTTGTCAATCAGACGGATTTCTTTGCTTTCTGCTTCTGCCAAAGCATTAGCTACGCCATCTTCTACGGCAAATGCTACGTGATGAACACCTGCACCTTTGTTTTCAATAAATTTAGCAATGGTGCTTTCGGGGCAAGTCGGCTCCAACAATTCGATTTTTGTTTCACCTACCTTTAAAAAAGCGGTTCTTACTTTTTGATCTTCTACTGTTTCGATGTTGTAACATTTCAGACCCAATACGTTTTCGTAGTAAGGAAGGGCTTCTTCGATGCTTTTTACAGCAATGCCCAGATGCTCAATGTGTGAAATCTTCATAACTATATTTTTTTATATGGTTTAATTATGTGCTTATATGGCATAAAACAGCACAAAGAAAGACATTTCTTGTCTAATAAAGAAATATTTCTGCATTTAATTATTGGGGAATAAAGCATAAAAAATGCTCCGGATGGGTGACAAAGACGGGTTTTGTAATCTTGAGATTACATTTAGACATAAAACTTGACCAGAAGATTATTCAGCCATGGCCAGCTGATACGGAACCAACGGCGGGTACTGCTTTGTTTGCCTCCGAAACGGAGTACGAAATCACGATAACCATGTTTGCGGAAGGGAAGTCCTACATCCATGAACTCCATGTGACGGAATCCCCGTTCATGGGCATCTTCAAGTGCTTTCCATACTGCCAGTATGCCGGGTGACTGCAGTGCATACGTCTTTCGCATTCCTCCTGAAAACCAGATAAAAGCATTTTCGCCGGAATAGATGCAGACGGAGCCGCCGATAATCTTTTCCTTGTATTTTACGATGAATATTTTTGCCTGTTTTCCTCTGATAAGCATGCTGTTCATGTGGCGGAAAAAGTCATTGGCAGGGAAATATCTCCGTATTCGTGAAGAATAAACTTTGTGCAGCATCCGCGAGAATTCCTTAATCTCTTCCACCGTATGGGCTTCTACTACTTTGGCTCCGTTTTTGAGTCCTTTCCGGATCTGACGGATACGTGACGGGCTGAAACGGTCTTCCGCTTTCTGCGTACTATGCAGAGAGTTACGGACACGCAGCCAGTTGACCGGAAAAAAGTCGTTCTTTCGGAAGAAACGGTAACCGAACATGGAATTATCCAGATTGCGGAATTCAATAAGAATGCAGGTGCGTGATGCTTCTTGTGTGAGATGCTCCAGCATTTCACCGAAAATTTCTTCCTCCTTCTCTTTACTTGCCGGTAGAGAAGTGTCCAGAAATTCACCTGCACCATATACCACACATTGTTTGACAAGAGAGGAGGGAAGCCACTTTTTGGTCTTGCGTATGGCGGCAAGCAGGCGTGCTACAGGTCTGCCTTCTTCTGTTGCCACTATCAGTAGCGGGGTATATCCCGGAGTCGATTCATAGATCTGAAACAACTCCTTGGAATGAAAAGTATTGGTTCCCGGTAAATCAGGAATGTCTTTTCCGCGATAATATGTTGTTAGTTTAAGTGGCATCCAAATACAAATTTACACTTTTTATTCTTCATTCAACAATAAAAAAGAGAATTTGTTGGCTTAGCCTAAAATTTGTCTTTTTATCCTTTGCATATATTTGAGGAAAAAAAGGCTTGGAAAAGCGAATTTTTGTATTATTGTCGTCCTTTGTGAGTACAGAAGTAAAATGGAAACGTCTATGTAAAAGATTGTGCTAATTGTATTTTACTAAACAAAGGAAAATTAATATTAACTTTAAATTAAAACGAATGAGAGAGAATGCATTTGTTGAAGCGTGGAAGACACAGCATAGACGCGTTTCCATGATTTTAGGGCTGACTTTATTGTGTGCCCCTTCTGCCATATCTGTTTATGCAGAAAATGGTGTGAATGATATTACTGTGCAAGCCGTCATGCAGACAAAGACAGTGAAAGGAACTGTTTTAGATGAAAATGGAGAACCGTTGATCGGTGTTTCTATTGTGGTGAAAGGTACAAGTACAGGTACGATAACTGATTTTGACGGTAAGTTCTCCATTAATCTTCCGGCCGGAAGTAAAGAACTGGTTGTTTCTTATATCGGATATAAAGAACAGGCTATTATTGTGAGCGGAAATGCCCCGCTGAATATAAAGATGGTTCCGGATACACAGGCTTTGGATGAGGTAGTGGTCATCGGTTACGGTACGGTAAAGAAACGTGATTTGACAGGTGCGGTTGCTTCTGTGAAATCAGAGGATATCACCATGAATCCGGGCGTGAATCCGATGGATGCGCTGCAAGGTAAAATTGCAGGTCTGGATATCACTAATTCTTCAGGTCAGGCAGGTTCGTCACCGACAGTTCAGTTGCGTGGTACCCGCTCTTTGCAGTTGGATGAGGATGGTAATATTTCTTCCGATGCATTTAAGCCGACTTATATTATCGATGGTATGCCGGGTGATATTGCTACCTTGAATCCCAATGATATTGAATCTATCGAAGTACTGAAAGATGCATCTTCTACGGCTATCTACGGTTCAAGTGGTGCGAATGGTGTTATTATCGTGACTACGAAAGGATCCAAGAGTGGAAAACCGGTCATCAATTTTAATGCTTATGCCGGAACGACTATGGGTGCCCGAGTTCCTAAGATGCGTACGGGTGACTCATACATTAATTATATAAAAGATTCTTATAAGCCTGTCGGTACTACTAATGAGGAGGAAATTTTCGGTGAAAGATACGATGCCATCAAAAACAACCAATGGGTAAACTGGGGAGATGAAGTATTACACTCAGGTTTGAAGCAGAATTATAGTATTTCCGTTGCCGGAGGTACTGAGAAGACGAAAGCCTATTTCTCGTTGAACTATACTGATGAGAAGAGTATGTATGAGAATGATGACTATAAAGTGTACTCTACCCGTGTCCGTATAGATCAGGAAATCAATAAATGGATGAATGCCGGTATTAATGTTCAGGCATCTTTCTCCAACAAGAATTCACGTAATGCCGTTTTGGAAAGAGCATTGTTTGCCACCCCGTTAGGTACTCCTTATAATGAAGATGGCTCTATTACGGAATTTCCGATTCCCGGTTCATCATCAGATCCAAATCCGTTAGCAGACGAACAAGATGGAGTATATAAGAATAATACTAAAGCAGGAAGGGCTTATGTTGACGCTTATCTTGAATGGAAACCGGTAAAAGGATTGTCTGTCAAGTCACAGCTTGGAGGCAGTTATTCTCAATCTCGTGCCGGTAAATTTATGGGAGAAGGCTCTTATAATGTGTTGAAAGGCAGTACGGTGGCATATGGCGAAGCTACCAATAAGACGGGATATAATTACAAATGGGAAAACATAGTAACTTATCACAATACATTTAATAAGGATCATGACCTGACGGTTACAGGGGTTACTTCCTGGAATTACAATCAGAGTGAAGAATATTATGTCTATGGTGAAAACCCGGCGACCAATGATATGTTGTGGTATGCATTGCAGAATGCTGATAATAAGAAACTGAACAGCAAATATCTGATGTCGAAAGGGATGGGCTTTATCGGTCGTGTCAACTACTCATACAAAGGTAAATACCTGTTCTCTGCTTCCAGTCGTTATGAAGCGGATTCCCGTTTGTCGAAAGACAATAGATGGAATTTATTCCCGGCAGTTTCTGTAGGCTGGAGAATCTCGGATGAAGCATTTATGGCTGGTACAAAAAGCCGGTTGGATAACTTGAAACTGCGTGTAGGCTATGGTGTTGCCGGAACTACTGCCGGTATTGCTGAATACAGTTCTATGGCATCTTTGGAAAATGTGACAACCTCTTTGGGAGGAATGACTGTTCCGTCAGCCAAGTTTACGGAGTATATCACTAACCGTAATCTGACATGGGAAAAGACTCATGACTTGAATATTGGTATTGACGCCAGCTTCCTCAATAATCGTATTGATCTGACGGTGGATTTGTATCGGACAAAAACAACGGATGTAATTCTTTCTCAGGCATTGCCGACATCTATTATGGGTAATTACACAGGTAGCACTACTTATAAAATGAACAAGAATGCTGCTGAAACAGAAAATCGCGGTATTGAACTTGCTCTTAATACCCGTAATATTGTGAAGAAAGATTTTACTTGGAGCTCAACAGTGACATTTACCGCCAACAAAGAAAAAATTAAATCTTTGATCGAAGGGCAGGATATGATGTTCAATGCAAAAAAGGGTGATATGGTGTTCAAAGTCGGCGAAGGAGTCGGTTCTTTCTATAGATATAAAGTGTTGGGTATCTGGCAATATAGCGAAAAGGAAACTGCTGCTTTGTTCGGATGCGAACCGGGCGATATTAAGCTGGATTTACCTAGTGTGAAGAAGGACGGAAATGGTTATTATTATATGAATCCTGAAGGAGAGCGCGTTGATATTACGGCAGAAAATCCTTATGGTGTACGTGCGGATTATGATCGTCAGGTAATAGGTCGTAATACTCCGGACTGGACATTGGGCTTTAAGAATAATTTCAGATACAAAGATTTTGATTTGTCTGTCTTCCTTTATGCACGTTGGGGGCAAATGATGAACTATGGTAGTGTGATAGGTAAATATTCGCCTAACCCGGATTACAATATTCCTACTTATTTTACTTACTATGACAAGACGATCGAAGCAGATCAGGATGTCTTGTTCTATGCTATCGATAAATCCAAGGATAGAAGTGCTTATGAAGGATATGATTCGATGTATTATGTGGATGGATCATTCTTTAAACTTAAAAACGTAACATTGGGTTATACGTTACCCGGTAAACTTACAAAACGTTTTGGTATCAGTAATCTGAGAGTTTATGCGACAATGACCAACCTGTTTACTTATTCGCCAAACAAATATGTGAAGAATTACGATCCGGAAATGAACGGAAGCATCAACTTCCCATTGTCTCGTGATTGCATATTTGGTCTTAATTTAACTTTCTAAAAAATAGCAATATGAAAAAGATATATAGTTTAGTTCTACTTGTTGCCGGTGTTTTTTCTTGGGGCTCTTGCAGCCTTGATGAAGTGAACCCCAACAACTCGGGTCAGTTCTCCGATGGTTCTTATACATTGGAAACTTATAAGGCATTCACCAACTCGTGCTATACAGCTTTGATCAACAACATCTATCAGAGTAGTGACTATCTGGTTTGTACGGAAGCGGGTACTGATATTTGGGAAGAACCTAAATCGGGTTCCAGCTATCAGCGTTATCATAGTTATAACGGTATGAAAACCGATGATAGCTATTATTATAAAGTGTGGCAATATTCTTATCTGTGTATCAACAGCTGTAATATTGTGATTGACGGAGCTGAGAATGTGACAGGGGATGAGACTGAAATTAATGAATGTGTGGCACAGGCCAGATGTCTGCGTGCTTACTATTATATGAATCTGGTGGAGCAGTTTGGAAATGTCGATTTGCAGTTGAAGGCTGCCGATAGCGAGAATATTTCTTTTGATGCTCACCGTTCTACCGTTCCCGAAATTTATGCTGCCATTATCGAAGACCTGAAGTTTGCCGTAGAGAATCTGCCTGTAAGTTTCAGTGATTACTATAGCCGCGTTACAAAGAAATCGGCGATGGGATTATTGGCACGTGCATATATTAATGGTGCCGGTTATGATCTGAAAGATACCGATGGTGTCAGCTTCCTGGAAAAAGCCTATGATACGGCGACAACCATGATTAATAATAAAGCGATTTATGAGTGGTATATGCATCCCGCTTTTGCCGATGTATTCAACGAAAATAATAATCGTAACAATGAAGAAGCTCTGTTCATTGCTGCGGGTGCCGAAAGAAATTCGGACGCTTACACCAATGGTAACTACTCACAAAGTGAAATGTTCCGTCACTTCTTACCTTCGTTGGGAACATATACGGACCTGGGTTTGGTCGACAAGACTTCAAACTTCGTATACGGTCGTCCGAACAGTAATATCTTCCTGCCATCCAAATATCTGATGGACTGTTTTGCTGCTGATATGAACGACTCTCGTTTTCGTTATTCATTTATCTCAGCTTACTCGTCTTATTCTATACCGGCATGGGGGGCGACTTATGAATATGGAGGTTCAGCGTGTGCCAAAGAAATCACAAGCACACTTGCTACTAAATTTGGTATTCCCGCATCTAATATAGGTAAGAAAGTTTATCCTCATTTTAACTTGGAATCCAATAGTACAGCCGATGCTAATTACTGCCAGCTGGCTATCTGGAATGCAGATGGAACAGCGAAGACTACTCAGGATAAAACAGATGGTAATATTCTTCATCCTGCTATGCCTTTAGATCCGGCAGAAGCTCATCAATATGCCGTTTATTGTTCTTTGAAGACGCTGACAGAAGAGGAAAAAGCTCAATATCCGGGGTTGGTTCTTAATGTTTTCGATCTTTACGATGAGAATGGAACAGCCAGGGCTACCTATGACAAGCCTAGTGCTGCCAGTGCTTTGTGGTTATCTATTTATCCGGCTCTTTCTAAATTCAATATGCCGGGTAATAAGTTTGTCGGCAGAGACGTTCAGAGAAAAACTGTGGATGTGATGATCATGCGTATGGCAGAAGTTTACCTGATTGCTGCTGAAGCATCGGTACGCTTGAACAAGGGAGATGCTGCCAAATATATTAATGTACTCCGTACGCGTGCCGGTGCCGGTACGGTCAGTGAGTCGCAAGTGGATCTGAATTATGTTTTCGATGAATATGCCCGTGAACTTTGTGGCGAATGTGGCCGCTGGTATTTGCTGAAACGTAATGCTGCTTTTGAGACTCGTTTGGCTGCTTATAATAAGCGTGCTGCCGAGCACTTTAAGAAAGAATTCTATTTGCGTCCTATTCCTACGAAATATCTGGATGCGATCAATAATCCGGCAGAATTCGGACAAAACGCCGGTTATTAATCAGTTAATTAATAATCAAGCATAATTAATAGGAGCCGGGCAGGAGATTTCTCTTGTCCGGCTCTTTGTTTCCAGACCTGTATCCTACGTAAAAGTTTAAAAAGGATTTCCGGTATATTTTCATTATTTCCTGATACAGCCTTTTATTATTTTCTTTATTTTTGTGTGTCCAAACAAAATAGCGCTATGATAGAAGAAATGCTTGCTTATAATAGAGAGTTCGTTAAGAACGAGGGATATAAAGAATATATAACGAATAAGTATCCCGATAAAAAGATTGCTATCTTATCCTGTATGGATACACGCCTGACAGCTTTACTCCCGGCCGCACTAGGCATTAAGAACGGAGACGTTAAAATGATCAAGAATGCAGGAGGCGTCATTTCCCATCCTTTCGGTAGTGTGATTCGCAGTCTGCTTGTCGCTATCTTCGAGTTAGGTGTGGAGGAAATAATGGTGATTGCCCATTCTGATTGTGGAGCCTGCCATATGCACAGTGAAGAAATGCTTGAGAAGATGAAGGCACGGGGTATTAATGCCGATTATATTCATATGATGAGTTTTTGTGGAGTCGATTTTCATTCTTGGCTAGATGGCTTTGAAGATACGGAGAAGTCGGTAAGGGGAACGGTCGATTTTATAGTTCATCATCCTTTGATTCCGTCGGACGTGAAAGTGCACGGGTTTATCATAGACTCCACTACTGGAGAACTGACGCGAATTGTATAGGAAATCGCCCTTTCTGCCTATCAGGAACTGCATAAAACATGGTGTCACTATCGCAACAGGATAGTGTCACTATCACTGTCTCATGGTGTCACTATGTCATTGGGATACCGACACTATCCCAAATGAAAAAAATAAGGCAGCTTTTTATCGGCTGCCTTTATCTTTCTGCGGTTATATACTTTCTTTGACTCATGCACTCGTTTGTAACAAACGGGGTGTCCGTGCTCTTTGATTTCTGCCTCACGGCTGGCTTTACGATTCGCTTTGATGTAATCGTCTTGTGTAATTCGTTTTTTCATAATGAATATATTTCTCAGTGCAAAGATACAATTTCATTTCTTATTACGATCGGTTTGCGCTATCTTTGCATACATAAATCAAATGAAAACGGAAATAATATGGAAAATTTCAGTGAACTGATAAAGAATCGCCGCAGTATGCGCAAATTTACGGATGAGGAGTTAACACAGGATGAGGTTGTGGCACTGATGAAAGCTGCCTTAATGTCTCCCAGTTCCAAACGTAGTAATAGCTGGCAGTTTGTGGTAGTCGATGATAAAGAAAAGTTGAAAGAACTGTCTCACTGCAAAGAACAGGCTTCTTCTTTCATTGCAGACGCTGCTTTGGCGATTGTCGTGATGGCAGATCCATTGGCGAGCGATGTCTGGATTGAAGATGCTTCTATTGCTTCCATCATGATACAGTTGCAGGCGGAAGATTTGGGGCTGGGAAGCTGTTGGGTACAGGTTCGCGAACGTTTCACTGCAACCGGAATGCCGTCTGACGAGTTTGTTCATGGAATTTTGGATATTCCTTTGCAACTGCAGATTCTTTCCGTGATTGCCATCGGACATAAGGGAATGGAACGTAAGCCTTTCAACGAAGAACACCTCCAGTGGGAGAAAATTCATATTAATAAGTTCGGAGGAAAATAACGATGGGAGCTGTCAAAGCAAATAATAATAAAGATACTTATAAGGCTACTGCCGTCGCTTTTATTGTTATCGGAACTCTTTTCCTGATAAATAAACTGCTCCCCTTTGCTTCTATAGGTTTGCCTTGGGTGATGAATAAGGACAATTTGTTGTTGTATGCCTCTATCAGTTTTCTTATTTTCAAGCGTGACAAGTCGGTCGGCTTTGTGCTGTTGGGACTGTGGCTGGTAATGAATATCGGTTTGGTAATGTCATTGCTCGGTTCCTTGTCCGGTTATCTGTTGCCATTGGCACTGTTGATCATCGGAATTATTTTATTTTGGGTTTCAAAACGTTAAAGAAACAATGAAAAGAAGTATTGAAGATACGCCCGTTGTGTTTCTCGGTGCCGGAAATCTGGCAACTAATCTGGCGAAAGCGCTTTACCGGAAAGGATTCCGTATCATGCAGGTGTACAGCCGAACGGAAGAATCGGCTCGTACGTTAGCCAATGAAGTGGAAGCGGAATATATCACTGATTTAAAAGACGTATCGAATGAAGCGAGATTATATATTATTTCATTGAAAGATGCCGCTTTCGTCGAACTGTTGCCTCAGATCACTGATGGGAAGCAGCATGCGCTGCTGGTACATACGGCAGGTAGCATCCCGATGAATATTTGGGAAGGTCATGCGGAACGCTACGGAGTATTTTATCCGATGCAGACGTTCAGCAAACAACGTGAAGTTGATTTTCGAGAAGTACCTTTCTTTATTGAGGCAAAAAGACCGGAAGATGCCGAGCTGCTGAAAGCGGTTGCCGGTACGCTCTCTGATAAGGTGTACGAAGCCGATTCGGAGCAACGCAGAAGTCTTCATCTGGCAGCTGTCTTTACCTGTAACTTTACCAACCATATGTATGCTCTTGCCGCCGAATTGCTGGAAAAATATCATTTGCCATTTGATGTCATGCTTCCCCTGATTGACGAAACGGCACGCAAAGTGCATGAACTCGCTCCTCGTGATGCGCAGACCGGACCGGCTGTACGCTATGACGAGAATGTGATGAATAAGCATCTTTCTATGCTGGCAGACAGTCAGGCATTGCAGGAAATTTATAAATTAATGAGTAAAAGTATCCATGAGCACCATCAATTATGATCTATCCCGCATCAAAGCACTGGCTTTTGATGTTGACGGAGTATTGAGTTCGACAACAGTCCCGTTGCATCCTTCTGGAGAACCGATGCGTACAGTGAATATCAAAGACGGTTATGCCATTCAGCTGGCGGTAAAGAAAGGACTCCACATTGCTATCATTACCGGCGGACGGACAGAAGCGGTACGTATCCGCTTTGCTGCATTGGGTGTGAAGGATCTGTATATGGGTTCTGCGGTGAAAATTCATGATTACCGTGATTTCCGTGATAAATACGGTCTGTCTGATGACGAAATTCTGTATATGGGCGATGATGTGCCTGATATAGAAGTGATGCGTGAGTGCGGGTTGCCTTGTTGTCCCAAAGATGCAGTTCCGGAAGTTAAGTCGGTTGCAAAGTATATATCTTATGTCGATGGCGGTCGTGGCTGTGGACGTGATGTGGTGGAACAAGTATTGAAAGCTCATGGCAAGTGGATGGCGGAAGATGCTTTCGGCTGGTGAGTTGTAAATCACTAAATGATAAATAAAACTATGCTTGGAAATTTAGATAAATATCAGATTATATTAGCCTCCAATTCTCCCCGCCGGAAAGAACTGATGTCAGGCTTGGGAGTGGATTATGTGGTCAGGACATTGCCGGATGTGGATGAATCATATCCAGCCGATCTGGCTGGTGCTGCGATTCCGGAATATATCTCCCGCGAAAAGGCGGATGCTTACCGGAGTATTATGCAACCGGGGGAACTGTTGATTACGGCAGATACGATTGTCTGGCTCGATGGTAAAGTGCTTGGAAAACCGGAAGGTCGAGAAGGGGCGGTTGAAATGCTCCGTTCTTTGTCCGGTAAGTCACATCAGGTGTTCACCGGTGTTTGTCTTACGACTACTGAATGGCAAAAGAGCTTTACTGCTGCATCCGATGTGGAATTTGATGTTTTGTCCGAAGAGGAAATCCGGTATTATGTGGACAAATATCAGCCTATGGATAAAGCGGGAGCGTATGGAGTGCAGGAATGGATCGGATATATAGGGGTAAAGTCTATTTCGGGCAGCTTCTATAATATAATGGGACTCCCCATACAGAAACTGTACGGGGAGCTGAAGAAGTTATAATAAATCCAGCATTAACGGGATGTCCTCTTCTTGAATACCTTGTTTGAGAAGAGCTTCCTTGTCTTTCCGAAACATCTCCAGAAAGCGTTCACGGTTTCCGTTGGCTGTGATTGACTTGCCGTACAGGGCGGCCGCTTTCTGAATGTCTCCCATTGTCCATGCGACGTGTCCGGCATTCATATAGTCGATAGCCAGTGGCTTCTGTTCAATGATTTTTTCGTAATATTTCATGGCTTGTTCGTATTTCCGGCTGATGAATGAACACCACCCGATGCCGCGCCATGCTTTTATGCAATTACTTTCGATGAAATCCAGTTTGAAAAAGTAGTTGGCAGCTTCTTCGTATTGTCCGAGTTCGGCCAGGCAACTGCCGATATGGAAAATAACATTGGTATCTTCCGGTGTAGCTTCTTCCACCTTTTTATAATAGCTCAATGCAGCCTGATAATTTCGGTTTAACCGGTAACAGATAGCCAGATGGCGGTTGTTCCAGATGTTATCCGGTTTCAGTGTATCCGCTTTCAGATAAGCATCGATCGCTTCTGCATACTTCTTGTTTTTTTGCAGAGCATATCCCAGTTTCTGATAATATTCTGCACCTCTTCCCTGAAGTGCTCCGATCGTTTCCATTTCCTCGTACACTTCTATTGCCTCATTCCAGCGTTCTTTCTTTAAATAGAAATCTGCGATCGGGAATAGGATATCTTCACTATATAATACGTTACTAAGTGCAGGAATGTGGTGTAAATCGAGTTTCTCCTTAAAGATGTCCCTAAACTCGTGGCGGCGTACACTGAGCTTGAAGAAACGGTACAGGTCATGCAGATATTGATTGCTGACGGTTCCCGGTCGCTCATTGAATTTCTTCATTGTTTCCGCACTCGACTTTTCGGACAGCTCTGCCACTTGCTGTTCACCGAGCTGGCTTAGCATCATGTCTTGCTGTGCCTTTGGCAACTGCCGGATCGTAAAGAAGAGTGAATACTTATCACTGTTACTGAAAAATCCTGATTGAAGAATTAAATCCAGCAATGTATTTTTCTCGTTACCTTCCTGTTTCAGTTGCTTGATGACATCGGATTGCTGCTTGCTGAACGGGTAAAACCAATTCTGTACTTCCCGGAAGAACGGATAACTTTTCAGTGCTGCAAATGTACTCATATATACGTCGGCTCCTTCCAGTTGCAGCTCATTCATTTCGCGCAACTTGTCTCCCAGTCCTGATTGTTCGAAAGCGTCCGCCCAATCCGGATTCTTGTCATCGTTCTCATCCTCATTCTCCTCAAAGCCGAACTGACTTTCGGTAAAATTGGTATTCTGGAAGAGCATATTTGTA
>ERZ772881.2245-NODE-2245-length-14439-cov-8.490197_pt1 | contig 14439 bp, 12 predicted proteins | sample MGYA00580581_ERZ772881 | MGnify/ENA primary metagenome ERZ772881 (study PRJEB29015, sample SAMEA2737668) | human gut metagenome | biome: human gut; feature: human-associated habitat; material: faeces | place: China | collected 2012 ...
TCCGAGAGCATCCTGGGCCGGGCTCAGGAGCGGGGCTTCATTCGCATTGAGGCCCATCAGATTCGGGACTACACCGCCAACAAGCAGAACCAGGTGGATGACTACCCCTACGGCGGCGGCCGGGGAGCCATTATGCAGGCGGACCCCATCTACCGCTGCTGGGAAGCCGTCTGCGACGAGGCAGCGGGGCCGGTGCACACCGTGTATCTCTCCCCCTGCGGCCATACGTTCAAGCAGGCCGATGCCATTCGCCTGAGCAAAATGGAGAATCTCATTCTGGTCTGCGGTCACTATGAGGGCATCGACCAGCGCTTTATTGATGAGTGCGTAGACGAGGAGATATCTCTGGGGGATTTTGTGCTCACCGGCGGGGAAATCGCGGCCATGGCTGTGACGGATGCCGTGTGCCGCATGGTGCCGGGGGTGCTGGCAGACCCGGAGTGCTTCGAGGATGAGAGCCATTTTTCCGGGCTCCTGGAATATCCCCAGTACAGCCGCCCTGCCGTCTGGCACGGCCGTGCCGTGCCGGAGATCCTGCTGTCCGGCAACCATGAAAAGGTGAATCAGTGGCGGCGGAAGCAATCCCTGCGCCGCACAAAGGCCCGCCGTCCGGATATGTATGAAAAGCTGGATCTGTCCTCCAAGCAGGACCGGAAGCTCCTGCGGGAAATGGACGAGGAGGATAATGAAGATGGGTCAAACGGACAAGCTTGAAACGCTGCGTCAGTGGGTACGGGAAAGCAGGCACATGGAGGCCTTTACGGGGGCCGGCGTCTCCACCGAATCCGGTGTGCCGGATTTTCGCAGTGTGGATGGGCTGTACAGCCAAAGCTTTGACTATCCGCCGGAGACCATTATCAGCCATAGCTTCTACCTGAAAAATCCGGAATATTTCTTTCGGTTTTACCGGGAGAAGATGATGCCTCTGGACGTGGAGCCCAATATCACCCACAAAACCCTGGCAAAATGGGAACAGGAGGGCAGGCTCAGTGCCGTTGTAACCCAGAATATCGATGGCCTGCATCAGAAAGCCGGAAGTAAAAACGTCATGGAATTGCACGGAAGCGTATTGCGCAATTACTGCGAACGCTGTGGACAGTTTGTCAGCGCGGAAGATATTCTCCACTCGGAAGGAGTTCCGGTCTGTCCTGTCTGTGGTGGTCCGGTGAAGCCTGACGTAGTTCTTTATGAAGAAGGGCTGAACCAGAAAACATTACAGGATGCGGTATTTTATATCAGCCATGCGGATATGCTGATTGTGGGAGGAACTTCGCTTGCCGTATATCCGGCAGCCGGCCTGATTGATTATTATAGGGGAAATAAGCTTGTTTTGATTAATAAGAGTGCAACTCCAATGGATGCGCGTGCGGATCTTCTTATCCAGGATGGACTTGGAAATGTCTTTTCACAGATCAAGTGTTAGCCAGAAAAAATAATAGACAATTGCAAAACATACTCCGGTTCCTGCCGTCGCGGGTTTTACAATTGTCTGTAAGGGGAGAAAAAGAAGGAGACCAGCTATGAATCAGTACCAGTATGAAGTGGGAGATATTGTGAAATTAAAAAAGCCACATCCGTGTGGCAGCCATGAATGGGAGATTTTGCGCGTGGGCGCGGATTTCCGCCTGAAATGCACTGGCTGTGGACATCAGATGATGGTGACACGTAAGCTTGTGGAAAAGAATACAAGAGGCTTGCGGAAGCCGGAATAAAGTGCATGTAGTGAAATTGTAATTTCCATAGTATTAAAAATTGCTTCTTTAGATACCATTAAAAACAGTATCTGGAGAAGCAATTTTTCTGTTATAAAGGCTTGCGCGCCTTAATCTTTGTAAATTCGATAATTTCTTTCTTATCCTCTTCGGATATCTTGTTAAAATAAAAAAGCAATTCTTTTTCCAGATTCGTATGAAACATGTACTTTTTTTTATTCGCGGGATCATTAAAAAATTCAAGAAACTCAGATAAGTCTTCGCTGGACTGGGAAGGAACCGGTGCATCATAGGAAACTTCACGGTCAATATCAACGGTCAGATGCATGAGATCGTCAATCGAAATGTTGTATAGACCCGCCAATTTGTATAATGCTTCGGCATCCGGTGTCCGTCTGCCAGTTTCATAATGGCTGTATGTCTGGCGGACAATACCAAGTACCGCGGCTACATAATCCTGCGTGTAATTATTTACCTTTCTCAGTTCTTTCAATTTCTGAGGAAGTTTTTTTTCACTCATAATAAAATACCACCTTTTCTTAAAATTAGTCTATTTTTTCACATATCATGAAATGTTACAGATAGTAGCTATTGATAAAACAGAAGTTAATTTATTGTGGGAAGTGGAAAAATAGTCATATAGTTACAGAATGTTGCATAAAAATGTAAAATATACACAAAAATAAACGGTTTTTAAACGAACGAGAATGGAGAAATTAGATAAAAAGTAACAAAATGTAGCAATTATAAAAAATAGAGGTTAACAAACTGTAGCGAATAGACGATATAAAGGTTACAAAACGTAGCAAAAAGGTTTTGCGTACATGGAGGTAAAAAATGCTGAAACTTTCATTGAAACAGGGACAATACGTAAATATCGGGGATGACATCCGTGTGGTCTATGTCGGTGGTTCGGGTAATCACGCAAGGCTGCTCATTGATGCTCCGAGGGAACTTAATATTGCCAGAAGCACCACGGAAGAAAATCCGGCACGTAAGAAGGAAACCTATTATGCAGAGCCGGGTATTTCCAGGGAGGCACAGCAGGAAATTAAGAGAATCTTGTGGAACGAGAGGATGAAGGCAGAGGCAAAGAAAGATGCAGAGAGTTTGAAAGATAAATTTAACTCCTGATCTGTTTTAAATTCTGGTAATAGGCGGGGCACACCCGGGACGCTTCGCTTATTTGATACAAGGTCGCAAAGCATCAAAAGATGCTTGTGACGCGTTACTGCAAAGTGACGCAATAAGAACACCTTAGGAAAAGGATTTCCAGAGGAAAAAACATAATACCCCGCAAAGCGGGAGTTCAAGGAGGATTCTATTATGAGTATGGTAGTACAACACAACATGCAGGCAGCAAACGCAAACAGAATGCTTGGTATCACATCCGGCGCACAGGCTAAGTCAACCGAGAAGTTATCTTCCGGTTACAAGATCAACCGTGCAGCAGATGACGCAGCAGGACTTTCTATTTCTGAGAAGATGAGAAAGCAGATCCGTGGACTGGACAAGGCTTCTTCCAACGCACAGGATGGTGTATCCGCAGTGCAGACAGCAGAAGGTGCTTTAACAGAAGTACATTCTATGTTACAGCGTATGAATGAGCTTGCAACACAGGCCGCAAACGGAACAAACTCTGACACCGATCGCAGTTCTATTCAGGATGAGATTGATCAGCTTACAACCGAAATTGATCGTGTTTCTGAAACTACAAAGTTCAATGAGACATATTTGTTAAAAGGTGATGCAAATGGAACCACAACTACAAAAACGGTTAATGCACATGATGCAGGTCTGGCTGGAAAATTAGGCGCATCGGAAAACGGTGTTACAAAATTCACAGCAGATAAACTGGCAGTAGGCGATAAGACTACAATCGGTGGTGTGCAGTATAATATTGTGGATTCTGCAAAGACGACAGATTATACTTCCATTAAAGAATATACAGCAAAAGCAGGTGATGTCCTTGAACAGGATGGAAAGACATATAAGTATGTGGATGCAGCAGGAACAACACCACAGGGACAGACTGCGGCAGCAGCAGGCTGGTATGCAGAGGATAATACAACAACTGCAGCAGATACAGTTACCTTAAAAGCAGGATCAAAATTGTCACAGTATGATACAGCAACTGGAAAAACAACGACTACAGCATTAGTAGGTTCAGCGAATACAGATTTAAGTAATGCGGCAGCTGCAACACCGACATGGGCACAGGGAGATAAGTTAGTCCATGATGGAAAGACTTATACAAAAACTGCTGTAGCAAATCAATGGAAAGATGAAGATGGAACTACTGTAACAAATGCAAACTTAGCAAAAGCGGGAGATACTTATACCATTCAATTGACAGGAAAGACAGGTCAGATTGATAATACAGGTATTTCTACCGTACAGAATATTCAGGATAAGATTAAAGCAGCAAGTGATGGTGATACAATTACAATTAAGAATTCTCCTGATGCGGCAGGAAAATCTTATACTGTAGGTGTCACAACAAAAGATGATGGAACAAAGTACACAGCAGATGACATTGCGGCTCTTGTAAAAGAGAATACTTATGTCAATGATGGAACAAATACTTACTATGCAGTTTCAAAGAGTTCTGGAAATTCCAACGATATTACACTTCAGGAAGCATATGATAAGATGGCAAATGCATTAAAGGATGCAAGCTCTATCGGAACAGATAAGGGTGCTTCAGTAAAGAATAATGGAGATGGAACTTTCGAAATCACACAGGGAACTGTAGATGTAAAATCTTCTCTGGCATTTAGTTTACATGTAGGTGCAGATGCTGATATGACAAACAAGATTAATGTAGATATTGATTCAATGAGTGCAGCAGGACTTGGAATCAAGGGATTAAATGTCAATGATTCTACAGGTGAGGCAGCAACTTATGCAATTGATGCGATTTCTGATGCAATCTCTAAGGTTTCTTCCCAGAGATCTGCACTTGGTGCTGTTCAGAACAGATTAGAGCACACCATCGACAACTTAGATAATGTATCTGAGAATACCTCTTCTGCTGAGTCTCGTATCCGTGATACAGATATGGCAAAAGAGATGGTAAACTACAGCAAGAACAACATTCTTGCACAGGCTGGACAGTCTATGCTCGCACAGGCTAATCAGTCTAATCAGGGTGTACTTTCTCTGTTACAGTAAAAGCAAATATGGTCATTACACATCAAAAGGGACTCTTCGGAGCCCCTTTTGGTGTGTGTTTATACTTTTACTGGCATAGAATTTAATGCCTCTTCGTATTCATCTGAAGTGTAATCCAGTAAAATTTTTTCTTTTGGAACGTTATATTTGATCATATTTTGAATTGCATCGATTCTGCCTCTGGCTTCTCCTCTGGCTTCGCCCTGTTCCAGTAATTCCTCGGATCGTAACTTCAAAATCTTACCACCCATAATCTCACCCAATCCTTTCCTGATAGCATTATCCTCTGGGATAATATAATCTGCGATTTTCTCAATTAAAACAATCATATCCATATAAAGATGTGACTTTTGTTCTTTTTCGGACGCGTCCTCTAACCTTCGGTTGATCTCCCGGAAATCGTCCAGCAGATGCTTCACTTTTTTCGAATTTGTTCCATTATGTTTCAAAAAATGCTCATATCGTAAGATATGATACGGAAGCAGAATCAGCAGTCGTTTTTCAAAAATCCGATCCACCGTGTATCTTTTCGCCTGCAAAACTGGAACGCGGTAACGTACTTTCTGACCATCTGCAAACGTTACAATTGCTTCATGATAATCCGGAAGCGAACGGTGATTGCGGATATAAAGCACGCACGATTGAGGAAACGCAATCTCCCAAATTGCATGTTCCCCCAAAGAAGCATGCTCAAGTGCAATCGAAATGTCGTACTCGAACATCCGGATAACCATTGTCCTGTCCTTAGAGGACTGGCATTCCAGATGGTATATATGTCCACCAATCCGGATAATGGAGTCCGTGATCACGGTTCCGTACTTTTCGTAATGTTCGTTTCGCAATTGTTCAAACTGTTCCTCCTCGCTGTAAGAAGTATGGAAAACTTCGTTGATCAGAGGGATGAGAAGCTGCGGCATTTTTTGCGCGATGGTTCGGAATACATCGTCGAAAATCGTGCTGTGTTCTGTTGTGTTTTCTGTGTCGGCATCTGGCAACGAAGTTGTCAAAATGTCAGTGTTCCCCATGTAGTGTCCTACCTTTCCTTTAGTATATATCATAAGCATCTGCTTTTACAATATAGAAAGTATAAAAAACAGAGCTGTTACGACCAGTTCTATGAAATTGTGGTTCTAATGGAAATTTATGAGCGAAATGCTCTCCATGAGTGGTGATTGCGGTACAATGGCGATGTATCGCATAAGTAATTGTGGTATATAATTTTATAAACCCAATAAAAACAGAATATCGTATTTTCGGACAGAAGTCAAATGATTTATAACAGTAACAGAAAAATGAACAGAAAAACAACAATTGCGATACGATTGGAAAATAAATCGTATCACGATTGTTGTTGTAAAATTATTTTCTGGTTTATAGGATCTCCTCAAGCCCATACAATGCCGCACCCAGTGCACCGACAATCTCTGGTTCCTCATAGATATGTAGTTTTTCTCCAAGCTGCTCCTCCAGCACGGCAACGACACCCGGATTCTTGGCAACACCGCCAGTCATCATATATCCCGGATTCAGACCGACACGTTTCAGGAGGGACATTGCTTTCCCGGCAATTGCTTTGTGAATTCCATGTGCAATATCAGCAATCTCTTTGTTCTGTGCGATCAGGGAGATAACTTCCGATTCAGCAAAAACACTGCACATGCTGCTGATTTCAATATTTTCTTTGGACTGCAGGGATACCGGGCCAAGTTCGTCGATACTGATTTCCAGGGAGCGCGCCATCATTTCCAGAAAGCGGCCGGTTCCGGCGGCACATTTATCATTCATGACAAAATCGGCAACTTCTCCATTGTCATTCAGCCGGATGGCTTTGCTATCCTGACCGCCGATATCGAGGATCGTGTGAACGTCCGGGAAGAGAAGATGCGCACCTTTTCCGTGGCAGCTGATTTCGGTTACATTTTTGTCCGCAAATGGAATGCTGACACGACCATAACCGGTGGATACAATCAGGGAAATATCTTCCCGGTTAAGTCCGGCCTTTTTCAGAACGTCTGCCAGTGCGGCATCTGCACTCTGGGAAGATTTGGCTCCGGTGCGGACAACTGAAAATGCTTTGATCTGTCTGTTTTCGTCTAAGATTACGGCGTTTGTAGAGGTAGAGCCGCTGTCAATTCCTAATGTATACACAGTATCACCCTTTCTTTTTATCATTTGTTTTTCCCCGGTCAGGGACAATCCTTTTTTCACTTTCAATTCTTCCATAAAGGCTTCCACACGGGTCCGGACCTGTCCGGCACATTGTCTGGTGGAATCGGTTTCTACCAGCAGAATCGGCAGATCCAGCCGCTGGCGGAAATCCGCATACTCATAAGAATAAGAGTCACAGAATTTGACGGTATGATATATAATTCCATCCAGGCGGTCGGTAAAACCGTCAAGAAAGTGTTCACGGTTCGCTGCTTTTAACATGCGCATGCATGGAATCTGGTTTAGCAGCGCGGCAGCATAAGAATGCAGGACCTGATCCTCTGTAATGGAAAAATCACGTGCAAGTCCGGTGCATGTTAAATCAAACAGCAGATTGGCGCCGCGGTCGACAAGCAGCTGACGAATTTCATTGTTGCATCGGGCACCCATGATTCCGATATTGAGTTTCTGTCCGTTTCCTTTTTCGGACGCTGCGCTGGCAGACATGCGGGTGTTTTCCTGTTTTTTCAGAGCTGCTTTGTTCTGCATCATGGAAACAAAACGTTTCAGATCCAGTGTTTTTCCGGAGAAAGCCTCGTACTCGGTGAGCATTTGTTTTAGCTGGCGCTCATAGAGCGTCACTGCAAAATCATTAAATTTGCGGGGAATATCCAGCAAAAAGAAAAATTTATCCGGGAACTGGCTTTTTAATGTGTCATACAGACGCCGGATGCTGTCGCAGCAGGTAGTCAGAATGACACCCTCATAGTCATGTTCCATCACATCTTCCAGCACGGCCTTGGTATAGGAACAGATGTTGGCGTGCATCAGGGTGTCCGCGTGGTTAAAATCCGTAACGGATGGTTCCAGACGTGTGATTTCCGTGTCCATGGCTTCAAATAATTCCATGGGGGTATATTTACATACATAACCTAACATGATAAATTCCTCTCTTTATCCAGAATTTCCAGAAAAGCTTCCAGACGGGTTTTGATCTGTCCGTCATGGCTGTTTCGGCGGTCCATGGCATCGCCATCCAGAACGAGCAGTGGAATATCCGCGGCCTTGAGTGTTTCGCGAAGCTGGAATACTCCGCCGGCAGATTGCTTACAGCCCCAGTGGCAGAAGTTAATGACGCCATCGGCATGCATTTCTTTTGCCAGTTTTACGACCATATTTGCTTTTTTTTCGTATGGACCGTTATAGAGATTGTTTAGCATTTTAGTGGCAAGTGCTTCCAGTGGGTGGGTGGTATCCAGTTCGTCCATGTAATCCAGGTTCATTTCGGTACACTGGACCTGGTAATCTCTGTTCAGGTTAAAATAGTGTTTGAGTGTTTCCTGATAAAAAGGAAGCAGATGTACCCACACAATCCGGGTGCCGTCATATTTCGGATATTGTTTGATATCCTCGGCAAAACTGCGGAACAGGTCAAGGGTTTCCGGTGTTCCGATGTTTAAGTGGGTGGCAAAAAGCATGTACATCTGCAGAGTCAGTGTCGATGGGTAATAGCGCTCTGCCTGCAGTTTTAAAAATTCTTTGTAATAAGCTTTCGACTGGTTTTCGCGGGCAAGTGTTTCCGACAGGTCATCCATGGACAGACGTTTTCCGGTCAGTGCTTCCAGTTTCTGAATCAGTTCTTTCAGCTGCATGGTCACATATTCCACGGCTTCCGGAGAACAGCTGTCCGGCACATCGATCACATAAGTGTCAAGATCCGTGTGCCGGCTGACATAGCGGAATGTGTTAATATTGCCGTCACAAATCATGGAAGTTGTCACACCGAGTCTGGCAGGTGAAATAATTCCGGAGTCTACGGCACCGATAAAATCTTTGTGATAGGAACAGAGCGTGGAGGCAATTCCCCGGCTTTCTGCGCGGTCGATAAAATAGTCTTCACACGTAAATCCTGAGAGAAACGAGGAAAGACATTCCATGGAAAGCGCACTGAGTCCGAAGCACTGGAAAATTTCCACGGGTGCAAACAGATTGCACCAGACCGTGGATTCCGGGTATTCCAGCGCATGAAGCGTATTTTTTACGCCGAGCGTATTCAGCTTCTGATATGCTTTCGGCATTGTTTTTTCTGCAAAATGTTCAGTCCGGAACTGTTCGAGATGTAATCCGATGTCAATCATTTTGCGGGAAACTGCCGGGTGGGTGCCGGCATATTTTTTAATATAATTTCCGTAAGTTTTGACGATATTCATAGTATATATCCTTTATTAAACAGGTTCATTTTCAAAAAATTATTATAACCTTGTGTCTGTAAAAAATAAAGTTTTGTGTAATAAAATTTAGAAAAACCTAAGAATCTAAAATATTGCGTATTATAGGGGGATTGATTATAATAGAAAGTACGGAATTATCTATTATGGAAGGAATCAGGACACATGGGAGCACAGGACAATACGGAAAAGGTACTGCGCAGTCTTCACGTTTTGCTGTCGAAGAGTGAGCCGTATCCGAAAGAGCCGAGTAAAGTTATCATAGATAAGCAGCAGGTGATTGATCTGCTGGCAGAATTAAATACCTGTATTTATCAGATTATGGATGAATACGAGCTGACCATTCGAAGCCGTGACAAGGCAGAGCGCGATTTCCATAAAAAGGGAGATCAGATCATCTGGGATGCAAGCCGTAAGGCAGAGGACATTTATGCGGCATCTGTCATGTATATGGATGAAACGTTAAACCGTATGCAGGATATCATGCAGGAGGCAGACAAAAAGGTCGGTGCCATCTATCAGGAAATTAAAGAACAGATGGAAAAAGAAGAAAAGACATTAAGAACCAACAAGTCCGAACTCAAAGGACAGCTGCAGGATCTGGTTGATACCGAAAAGTACTTAAAGATCATCGAGGAGCGAAACCGCGAGATTGAGAAGGAAAAGATGGAAGGAAGACCGGAGTACGAGCAGGAGAAGCGGGAAGAAAAAGCAATTTACGCAAACCGGCAGACCGATATTAAGATTAACCAGGAATATCTGGATAAGCTTGGACTTTCCGTACCGGAAGAACCGGTAGAAGACCTTGCGGAAGAACCAGTAGAAAAGCCGGTGGAAAAGCCGGTGGAAAAACCAAAGAAGCTGTCGCCGAAGCCGGAGATTCCGGCACCGGTTACGGTAGAAGATGACGATGAAGAGTTAAAGCAGCTGGAAGAACAACTGCGTGTGAATCTGGATGCTGATTATTTTAAGTGGAAAGATGAACAGGAAGAACAGGAAGCAGCAGAAGAAAAAGAAAAATCCGCCGGCTTTCAGAACAAGATCAAGAACCTGATAGGAGGACATCCGCATGACGATTCTGGTGTGTGATGATGACAAGGAAATTGTAGACGCAATTGAGATTTACCTGATTCAGGAAGGATACCAGGTAGTAAAAGCATATGACGGGGAACAGGCTCTGGATATGCTTCGCACAAAGAAAATTGATCTGATGGTGATCGATGTGATGATGCCGAAACTGGATGGAATCCGTGCGACATTCCAGGCACGTAAAACAAGCAGCATTCCCATTATCATCCTGTCTGCCAAGACAGAAGATGCGGATAAGATTCTGGGGCTGAACATGGGGGCGGACGATTATGTGACCAAGCCGTTTAATCCGCTGGAACTGGTTGCCCGTGTGAAGTCACAGCTGCGGCGTTATACCACACTTTCGAGCACCCCTTCCGGTGATGCCGTTTATGAAGCCGGCGGCCTGGTTATTAACGATGAATTAAAAAAAGTTACGGTAGATGGGGAAGAGGTCAAACTGACTCCGATCGAATACAACATTCTTCTGCTTCTCATGAAAAATAAAGGAAAAGTATTTTCCATCAGTCAGATTTATGAGGAAATCTGGAATGAAGAAGCAATTGGCGCTGACAATACAGTTGCTGTCCACATCCGGCATATCCGGGAAAAAATCGAAATCAATCCGAAAGAACCGCGGTATCTGAAAGTGGTCTGGGGTGTCGGCTATAAAATCGAAGCGGGGGCGTAGCTGTCTATGAAAGAATTCTCCAGCGGAAAAAAGGGCGCAGCCATTGTCATGCATCAGATGTTCCTGATTATGATGCTTTGCGGAATCTATGGGATCGGATACAATCTGCGCAGACATATCGGAGGGCTGAGGATTCTCAGCCTGTTTATGGTGATCGGCATGGTCGGAAGCTTTGTATTTCTTGCCTATCTGACAGGTGTTGCAGGGCGCCGGTCGGAGGAGGATGCAACCATTTACCTGACCTGGATCGATAAAATTTATACGGATATCCAGATGGTGCTTTTTGTGGCATTCATTTATCTTGTGCTTTTTTTGGGGAGAAATCTCCATGACATCCAGTTTGAACTGTCCGGACTGATGGTAGCAGTCGGAACAGTCGGGTATCTGGTCGATGTTGTATTCCTGCTGTTTTATATGAGCATTGTCCGGCGGGTCAAAAACAATACCCTTCTGACATACAGTCTGATCTATCAGGCAGGAAGCTTCCTTAGACGGGTGTTTATCTCCGGACAGAATCCCAGACTGTGTACGCGTAAGGCGCGCGAAAGATACGAGATCCAGCATGCAATTGAAAAAATTGCGGCAGGGGCACTGGATACAACACTGGATGTGGAGCAGTTTCACGGACAGGAAAGAGGCATTGCAGCTTCTGTGAATAATATCCGTGCAGGGCTGAGCGAAGCCATTCAGGAGCGGATCCGGAATGAACGGATGAAGGCAGACCTGATCACGAATGTTTCCCATGATATCAAAACACCGCTTACTTCCATTGTCAATTATGTGGATCTGCTCAAACGTGAAAACCTGGAAAACGAAAATGCACGTAATTATATCCGGGTTCTGGATGAAAAATCCCAGCGGCTGAAACAGCTGACGGAGGATCTGGTCGAGGCTTCGAAGGCCTCCACCGGCAACCTCTCCTGCACGCTTGAGCCGACAGACGTCAACGTCCTGCTCGGGCAGGTCATGGGCGAATATGAGGGCAAGCTGGAGGCCGGTCAGCTGGAGCCAATCGTGCTGGAGGACCCCTCCTCGCCGAAGATCCTGGCCGACGGGCGGCTGCTCTGGCGCGTGTTTGATAACCTCTTAAGCAACATCTGCAAATACGCCATGCCCGGAACGCGCGTCTATCTTTCCAGCGCTGTGGAAAACGGCAAGGTCGTGATCTGCTTCAAGAACATCTCGCGCAGTGCGCTCAATATCTCCGCCGACGAGCTGATGGAGCGCTTTGTGCGCGGCGACAGCTCCCGGAATACGGAGGGCAGCGGTCTCGGCCTGTCCATCGCGCAAAGCCTGACCTCGCTTCAGCAGGGCACGTTCGCGCTGAGCGTGGACGGCGATCTGTTCAAGGCGTCCGTCACCTTTGACGCGCTTTCCTGATACTCCCCATGTCCGGCGGGCGCTGCCCGCCGGACATTTCTGAATTCTTTCTGAATTTCCGCCCTGCCGCATTGACAGGGATTCCCGTTTCGACTAGAATATTGGTTACAGAAAGGAAACAAACCCATGCGCAGCGTCTGCGCATACGAACGGCGGCAGCCTCGCCAACACGGCCTGTGCCGCCGCCATAGAAAGAAAGGTACTTTATGATGAAAAACAAGTTTGCAAAAAAGCTTCTCGCATTCGCGCTGACCGGCGCGATGCTGCTGGCTCTCGCCGCCTGCACAAAAACACCGCAGGAGCCGGAAACACCCGCCGTTCAGCCCTCCGAGCCGGAGACGCCTGTAACGCCAGAGGAACCGTCTCCCGCCGAAACGCCCGCAGAGCCGGAGGAGCCCGTGCCCGCACAGCCGGAGCAGCCGTCTGACCCGGAGCCGGAAGCGCCCAAGCTGGCGACCGACGAAGAGCTTCTGCGTCTGGTCGAGATGCAGGACACCGACCGGCCCGCACAGACGCCCTTCCTGATCTCGCGCACCGACAGCGACAGCTCCGTGGTATTCCGTGTGGAGTTCCGCTCCGCTTCCGGCTGGCTGCTCTACGGTGCAAAGGAATATGAGGCCAGCTTCAACGACGATGGCGGCCATCTGGTCTCCACGATGTGGCTTTCCACCTATGACACGCCGCAGCTCTCCGCACAGGCGACCGATCCGGAGGCTCTCATGTCGTTGGTCATCAATATGGAGATCGGTATGCTCGGCGAACACGGCTTCAACTTCTCCGATCCCAGCGAATTCACCTCCGACGAGCTTTACACGGCGTATCTTCTCCTTGCAGCGGAGGAAGAGCTTCAGGCACGCTACAACGAGGCGGAGCAGAAGTATTTTATCTCCACGCGCCACATTACCGCCGTCCTTGACCGCTATTTCAAGGACTACAGCTTCGATATCACGCAGTGCAGCCAGTACGATGCCACCTTTGACGGCATCGTCACGAGCACGGTCAGCGGCTTCGGCGGCAACCGCTTCATGAAGATCCTGAACGTCTCCCCGAAGGAGGGCACTTTGGAGGTACGCTTCGACGCCGACTTCTACGCGGACGAGACTGAAAAGGACGTTACCATGCAGAAGTCCTATACCATCGAATTTTACGACGACGGATATTACTACCTATCCGCGATGGAGTTTGTTGTCAACTGAATCGTTTCGACACACGGACACCGGAGCCAGCCGACGCGGCTGGCTCCGTTTTCTATAAATTCACGAAATGTTCACGATTTTGCTTGAAAATGGGCTTGACTCTTGCCACGGTTTGCGCTAATATGTGCTTTTCAAAAGAGCTTTTGAAAGAAAACAAGGAGGCAAGCCTATGGAAACTGCTTCTGCGGCGCGGCCCTATGTCGTGGGCGTGGGCGCTGCCAATCTCGATATTCATGGCCGTCCCAAAAAAGCGATCGTCATGCACGACAGCAATCCCGGCCATATGAACGCCTCTGCCGGAGGCGTCACGCGCAATGTCTGCGACAACCTTGCCCGGCTCGGCGCGGATGTGCGGCTGATCTCCGCCGTCGGCACCGATCTCTACGCCGATGTCATCCGCCAGGAATGCACAGCGGCAGGCATCGATGTGTCCCAGCTCTGCGTGGCTCCCGGCTGCGCGTCCTCCACCTATCTTTCCATTCTTGACGAGCACGGCGATATGCTCGTCGCCCTCTCCGATATGACGGTTTTGCAGGAGCATTTGACGCCCGAATTTCTGGATAGCCGCGCGGAGCTTCTGCAAAACGCGGCCATTGTGACCTGCGACCCGTGCCTCACGGAGCGGACACTTCTGCATCTGCTCGACCTCTGCGAGGGCCGGACGCCGGTCTACGTCGATCCGGTTTCCACCGCCTACGCGCGTGTGCTCGCGCCGCACATCGGCCGCTTCCACACCGCGAAGCCGAACGTTCTCGAGCTTTCCATCCTCTCTGGCCGCGAGATCACCGACGAAGCCAGTCTGGAGGCCGCAGGCGCTTCCCTTCTGGACAAGGGTCTGGAAC
>ERZ772881.2255-NODE-2255-length-14391-cov-3.782924_pt1 | contig 14391 bp, 7 predicted proteins | sample MGYA00580581_ERZ772881 | MGnify/ENA primary metagenome ERZ772881 (study PRJEB29015, sample SAMEA2737668) | human gut metagenome | biome: human gut; feature: human-associated habitat; material: faeces | place: China | collected 2012 ...
ATCATATTTTCTGGCATTTTTTCTTGCAGTAAAATATCAACAGCCTCAATTTCCGGATTTTGTTTAAACCTCTTTTTTATTACACCATTGTTTAATAAATTGTCTATTGAAAGCAAAATTAATCCTTGATGATGTGCCATATACGTTTTTACAGGCGTATAGCCGTTTTTCGCCCTGCCGGGTGTAAAATCTATCGACTCATAGAAGCCATACTTATTGTACATTCCCTTTTCACTTAGATTTTTCAAATTTTCTATTACTAATTTAGGTTCTTCATCAATAGCCAAAATTGAACCATATGAAGATGTTACAATCTCGTCTGAAAGTCCCCTCTTTAGCCCCAGCCAAGGTATTCCAAATGCCTTGTATTGATAATTATTATTTAAGTCTTTTAGATTAAAGGCAGCCTCAGAAATTCCCCATGGAATTCCTAGTTTTTTAGCATATTCCAGCTGACTCATTATCATAAATTTACAAGATTCATCCAAAATACTGCCCGGGTATTGCTCGATGTTTATTGTAGGCATCAAATACTCAAACGAAGTTCCAGACCATGAGATAAGCCCTTTATAATTATTTAGAGTCGTAAGAGTTCTGCTTAAATTATACCAATGCTTCTCTGTAATATCTTTTTTAGCAATAGCAACTAAACTTGTCTGCCTTGCCTCAGATGCAAGTAAGTCGTAATATGAGTCTGTTAGTTTATTTTCTTCTACATTGAAACCTATCGAAAATAGCCTATTCTCACTATCATACAACTTTGAAAAATCTGTGTTATTTATGAGCGTGTCTGTAACATTAATCATGAAATCTATCTTATTTAGCACATCAGGCGTTATTTGTACATTTTGTTCTTTTTCTTCACTACTTAAATTCTGATATATCTCATCATTCTTATTCTCTCTTTTTTCTATTAAAAACTGCTTTAAAACATACAAATATCCTACAAAATTTCCACTATCAACAGACGAAACATACTTTGGAATTAGTGGCTCTAATGTTTCTATATTGTACCAGTTGTACAAATGTCCATTCCATTTTGTGAGTCCGCTAATTGTTTCTAGCATTTTATATAATAAATTTAGTGTGTCCTCTAAATTTTCAAACTTTAAGTCATATGAAGCCATTACAGCAAGCAGTGCAAGCCCGATATTGGTTGAAGATGTTCTCATTACCACTTTTGGTTTTCTATCTTCTTGATAATTGTCTGGTGGCAAGAAGTTCGATTTTTGTGTTAAGTTTTCCTTAAAATATAGCCATGTTCTATCTGCAACTTCTTGCAAGTATTTTTTTTCGCTTTCATCTATCTTTTCTACAGCTTTTATTTCTTTATTTGCCTTGCTAATTTTACACATTAAAGCTGGAGTTAAAAGCCAATACAAACCTATTATTAGTGCAAAATTTGCAATGCCAACATTTAAGCTTTGTACTAATATTGCAACAGCAATTCCTAATATTCCAAACAGAGTGTTTGCACTCATATTCTTGTAATATGAAAATACATCTGTTTTAGCCGTTCGTTCAGCTTCTTCTGATGTAATCCACTCTAAGAGATGTTTCTTGCTTCTCGCCATTCTGTATATTGTCTTGGTTTCTGCTTTTGTGGTTATCCATGCCTTGTCTGGAATTAACCCAATATCTAAAATTCCTCTATAAATACTAGCCTTTAAACCATCTATTGTTTTCACAAACCTTTTAGTCTTAATGTTTCCATCTTTTTTACTAATGATGCCATTTATAATATCTAGTATAGTTGGAATTAGAGAAGATATCAGTGCAAGCACAATTATTCCACACATGTTTATTTTTAATACAGTTGCTATAACCACCGAAAATACTAGCATTGCTAGTACACTACTTTCTTGTTTGCTTCTTACTATATTGCTAAATATTTTATATTTACTAAGCAATTTTAATGGATTTTGTTTTATCTCGCCTTTTTTATTTTCTATGGTTTTTCCAAGCCATGGTAATATTTGATAGTCACCTCTAATCCATCTATATAGCCTCGTTCTAAAACTTATATAGCTTGATGGATAGCCATCCATAAGCATTATGTCTGATGTTAGTGCGCATCTTAAATAGCTTCCTTCTAATAAGTCGTGGCTCAAAACCGTGTTTTCTTTAATCTCGTTTGCAAGCACTTTCGAAAATATAGATAAATCGTAAATTCCTTTTCCAGTAAAAATTCCTTCATCAAAATTGTCTTGATACAAATTTGAAATTACATTTGTATATGAATCTGTACCACCTTCACCTGCATATACTTGAGTAAATATGCTCTTTCTGCTCTCTACTAGTCCAACTCCAACGCGTGGTTGCATTAGTGCATGCCCTGAAATTACTAGATCTCCTCTCTCGTTTACTTCTGGTTTATTTAAAATATGAGCCATTGCTCCAACAAGCTCTAATCCAGATTTTAATGTTAAATCAGTATCTGAGTCCAAGGTTATAATGTATTTTACTTTTTTCATTTGTGAGATATCTATAGTATTAGCCCTAAAAGGATTTGCAATATTCCCGAGCAGATATTCATTTAATTGGTTTAATAAGCCTCTCTTACGCTCCCATCCCATGTAACACTCTTCATTAGAATTCCAAATTCTTTTTCTATATACAAAATTGAAAATGTTACCATATTTTTCATTTAGACTTTTTGATTGCTCTATTCCTTCTCTTATAACTTCTTCATCAAACTCTTCTATTTCCTTGTTTCCAGAACTACAGTCTCCCAGCAAAGTAAAGTACAAATTTTTGCTCTTGTTTGCAATATAATAAACCTCTAATTTTCTCATTAATTCTTTAACTTTTTCTTTGCTCTTTACTATCGTAGGAATTACCACCATTGTGCTGCAATTCTCTGGAATTCCGTTTTGAAAATCAATTTTCGGAATAAGCTTTGGTTTTATCACTTTACTTAGCACATATTGAATAATCTTAGAAACAATATTTTCTATTGGCAATATTGAAACCAACGCTAGAATTATTGAAAGTAATACTTTAACTAATATTGGAATATTTCCTATAAAATTACGAGTAACGTCTCCACAGCTCTTGTACCATAACATATAATAAAAATTAATGCTCAAAATAAGTGTCAACAGCAAAGAAACTCCCCATACTGTCTCTATATAGATTTTTGCCTTTTCTTCATTTGATTTTAGTGTAATCTTCTTTTCTAGCAGGCTATTCAATAAAGTTTCTTTTCCATCAGAAATTAAGTAAAACCCAATATGCATGCTCTTTTCGTTTGCTTCTGGTTTCTCACTAGCCTGCAAACTTAACTCCAAGCACTTTTTTGCAATATAAATTTCTGAAATTTTAGTCTTTTTAGAAATCTCCTGTATTGCATTTCTGTAATAGCTTTTAGTAGTACTATCCATTTTCTCATATTGCTTTGCTGGGTCTTGTTTTAGAATATCCTCTACCCTATTTATCTTTTCGAATATTTCCAAGAAATTAATTCTCGAAATTGCCTTAAGAGTCAATATACAATTTCCAACAGATACTTTCTTTACTGCAATATCAAAATGCTCTTTTTTTACAACCTCGTAGATATCACTGCCTGTTTTTGCAACTTCGTCTTCCAAAATATTTAGATATGCATATGCCTTGCTTCCCATCTTTTTTAGTCTATATGACATATACTCTATGAACGCATTTTTTACTTGCCCATTCTCTATAAGCATAATTTTTGGTAATATTACAGTTCTGCTTTTTTTCTTTTCCTCTCCAAAATACTTGCATATAATCTCTTCTACTCTGCTCTTTTGCATTTGAGACATGTAAATTGTTTCACAAATTTCTCTTATATTTTCTATTAATGCAATCTGAATAAACAATCCAATATTCCAGATTTCATTCATGCTTAGAGTTTTTTTAGTTTGATATGCTTGTAACATATATTCTAAATTTTCTGAATTTATCTTACCATCAGTATAAGCTACCATTTCTGTTGCTAGCACATAAACACGTGCAAAGCCCTTGAACCTGCCATTTGCAAGTCCCAGAAAGTCTGTATATTTCTTTAACGTTAACTCTTTACTTATATTTTTTACAATTTCTTCTATTACATATAAATTATCTAGAATCCACTCTCCTGCTGGATGTATTGGTATTCCCTGCTTTATTTGTTCATTCAATAATTTATAAATTTCTTTAATAACAAAAAAATTTTCTTTAAGTCTTGGAATTGGATACGTATCCTTCGCCGATTTTTCGGTTAAAATATGGTCAGAAGCAATTTTTTCTAAATATTGCTCCAATTGGTATCTATCTAAAACGGTTCCTTTAATATTTAATTTCTTTTTTTCATTCAAAAAAATCCACTCCTTGGAATATGTTTTACACATATTTTCTCCAAAAAGTGGATAGTTTATTCTATTTTTACTATAAATCTCTATTTCTCTTTATTTGTATATACGATACTACTGTAATTAATGCAAGTACAAGCACTGCTATTGCTACATCTAATTCTCCTGTTTGAGGTAATTTTGTATTACTTTGTGTATTGTCTACTGTTATAGTATTTTCAACTACTTCTATGTCATTAGTAACATTTCCAATTACGATTGTATTTTCTACTGTGTTATTTTTGTCGTCTTTTTTGTTGTCATCATCTTTCTTGTCGTCATCCTTTTTGTCATCGTCTGGAACTACTGTACCAGTTACAGAAAATTTTAATGTTTGATCATCTAATTTTACAGTATCTTCTGCAACAGATGATAAGCTTGTAAATTTAATTTCTGTATCTTGACTTTTTAAGTTTGTTTTTACTTTTAATTTGATAATTCCTATTATTTGATTTTTGCTTGTTCCAGTATTTATTGTTGCTAAAAATGTTCCTTTTTTTGCTGTTTCTTCATCATTATAAGCTATTGACCAGTTGTTTTGTGAAGATATATCATCTGATGTAACTTTTTCAAATACATTTTCATCATATTCAAGTTTTCCACCAAATGTATTTATTCCATCTTGTCCCATTTTTATATTTGATAACTCAAGTGTAATAGTAATTTCTTCACCTTCATTTAATTTTGTAGAACTAGGTGTTGGTGTAAATACTAAACTTCTTTCAGTAGTGTCTGTTGTACCATCTGCTTGTGTAGAAATTTCTGTGTTTTGTATAACCTCATTCTCCAAATTTACTGCCTTAACAGCAAATGTTTTGCAAGCCAGCATAGAAATTATTAATAAACTTAAAATAATTTTAGATTTACGCATTTTTTCTTTTATTCCTCCTTTTAGGCAAATTTATTTAATAACTTACAGCTATTGTTCCAATATTCTCATTGCCTTTTTTATCATATGCTAAAAATGTATATTCAGCATTTCCACCTGTTACAATATGGCTTCCTTCCGGCTCATAACTAAATGTACTATTTGGAAGTACTATGTATGCAAATTTATCTTTGCCTTCTGTAATTTGCCATTTTATTCTCCAATGTGTAGAGTCTATTGCTTCTTTGTACAATACAAGTTTTATTTCGCTTCCATTATTTATACTATCTATAGTTACATCTTTTACTGTTGCATTTCCTGCATTATCATATGCAATAAAGCTGTAAACTCCGTTTTCATATATTTCTATGCTTCCACTCGAGTTTGTAACCCTCTTGCCATCTGGTAATGTAATATTCGAAATTCCACTCTGTTCATCAGAAGATACCCATGAAATCTGTATTCCTCCATCATCTGCTGAGTCAACTGTTAAGTCTAAATTTGGATTAATTTTATCTATATTTTTAACTTGGTGTTCTACTAAAATTCCATTCCCTATTTTATCATATGCTAAAAATATATAATTTCCATTTTCGGTTACTATATAACTGCCTTGTTTATCTGTTACGTTTTCAGAACTTGGTAAAATTACATTTTGCAATCCACTTTGATAATCATCGGCTTTCCAATTTAATGTAATTTCTCCATTTGTCCATTTATCAGTATCTTGAGTTACTTCTAAAATTGGATTTATCATATCCACATTACTTACATTTATACTAAGTTCTCTCGTGTTTCCAACTCTGTCATAAATAACAAATGAATAATCTCCCATTTGTGCAACAATAAATTCTCCTGTTGCATTTGTTGAAAATGTTGAATCTGGCAATAATATTTTTGAAAATCCACTCTGTAGGTCAAATGCTTTCCAAGAAATTTTTATTTTTTCATCTGTAAGTCTATTTTCCTGTAATGATAATACTCCTTCTGGCATTATTTTGTCAATATTATTTATATTTTCTGTTAAAATTCTGCTATTTCCAACATTATCATATAATGTAAATGTATATGTTCCATTATCTGTAACAGTGAAATCTCCACTCGCATTTGTAGTTGATGTACCATCTGGCAATACAACTCTGTTAAATCCACTTTGTGAGTCCGATGCAGTCCAATGTATTTTTACATAGTCTATTACCCAGTCAGTTGGATTATGGCTCAAGCTTCCCGTTGGCGGTGTTTTATCAATATTTGTTACGGTTTCTTGTAATGTTAATGTATTTCCTGCTACATCATATACTATAAATGTATATGTTCCATTTTGTGATACTGTGTAATCTCCTGTTGCTGTTGTTTTTATTGTTCCATCTGGCAACTTTATTTGTTTAAATCCACTATTTGCATCTGCTACACTCCAATGTATTTTTACATCTGTGTTTACCCAATTTGTTGGACTGTGACTCAAACTTCCTGTTGGGGCAACATTATCTATTTTAAATGGTCCCACAGCTCTATCCGCACTCGTATTTCCAGCATTATCAACTGCTTTTATATGTATATACATTATACCAGTTTGAGTTATTTTTATATTATCTGTACTCTTAGCAATTGCACTGCTCCAACTCGAAGGAGTACTCTGGCTATTAGTAATTGCATATTGGTAACTTTTGAATCCACTGCCTAATCTATCTGAAAATTTAACATTTACTGTTACACTTGATTGCCAATCACATGAAGTTGGTGTTGCAACAAATTCTGGAGCCTCATCATCTGGAATCACAGTAAAATTTCTACTAAATGTCTCAGATGACATTCCTCTATTATTTGTTACTTGCAATTTCATCGTATATTTTCCAGTACCATAGTTTAAATAATTTTGTAATACAGTGCTACCTTCGTAAATTTGTGTACCATCTTTAAATACGGTCCATTTTCTTGATGTAATTGTTCCTCCATATGGGTCATAAGAACCATCTACGACTTCAACATTCTCATAAATTGATACATTATTATTTTTTATTTTAAATGAGGCGATTGGTTGTACATTATTAGTTGTAATATATTTACTCACAGGTGCACTCCATGTATTCTGGTAATCCTTTACTCTTAATTGCACAAGATAATCAACCCCACTTGTTATAGATGTTAATTTTCCATTCGTCCATGTGGTTTCACCAACTTTTCTATATTTCCATTCTTCTTCAGAAATTCCCCTATTTTTAGAATAACTATCCAAGTCGTAACCCAAACTCGTTAAAGTAACACTATTTCCATTTCTTTTAACGTCTATTTCTGCAACCGGTCTACGATGAACATATATTACCGATGGTTGTGTTGATTGATCTTCGTAGTAAATTTCATATTTACCTGTTTTATCAAAACTAGTTATCATATCGGAAATATATTGCCCCGATTTAGCATATTGTCCCATATTATTTTCGTAATATTCACAATCGTGAACAACTTTCCATTTTCCATATGGATACTGGCTATTAGCCGTGTTCTTCATAATGCTAGAATCTGCTGCCGACAATATAGTATTTTCATTTAATATTACATACTCTGATGATTTCCTTTGGTTTATCAAGCTTTTTATATATTGCGCTGTTTGATTTATGCTATTAGTATAATTTGTATTATTTATAAATATACCATTATTATTATTTGCTTTTATAAATTGTTCGGATTGAGTCTTATTAACCGTTTTTCCCCATGCAGTGTAATAAATTTCGTCGTTTATTGTTCTTGTTAATAATTCTCCTAAGGTTGTTGGGTTGTTTAATTGTTGGTTTACTACATCATTTACGTTTACCAACACTTTTATTGCTTCTTCTCTCCAGTCTGGTTCTCTTAAAACATCTTCTAATTTTCTTACATTTGTTGTTTTTAAATTTATGTTAGTTAAAGCAAAGCTACCAATTCTACTACAATCATGTGAATAGTGGTCAGAGAAAAATCCATAACCATTCCCATATTCTTCTGTAAATGTGTATGTTTCCGTAGAGCTTAGTCCTCCACCCGATACTTCAATTTCAGAATCAGTTACTTTAACATTTAAAGTTCCACTTTTATTTATGCTAAGTCCTTTTAATAATGTTTTTGTCATATTGCTTGAATTGCTTCCTATTCCATATGTAAATTTCCATATTGCCCCCAATTGGCCGCCTGCGGCACTGGTCCATGTATTATTAAAACTTAGCATATAACCTGTAAGAGTATTTCCATCTTGTTTTACCCTTAAAAGCATACCAGCAGCATTAAAACTATCTCCATAATCAATATTATATGAGAAATTAAATTCTTGCTCTTGTGCTTGTCCTGGTATAATCCATATAGCATTCTTTCCAGGTTCAGTTCTGTTTCCTCTCATCTCAACATTTTTTCCACCATTTGTAATGCTTATGCTACCTATTGTTGATGATACATCTTGTTGCCATTCAAATCCTTCAGCAATGTTTACATTTTGAGCTTCTATCGCGCTTATCTTAACTTGTTTTTTATTTACTCCTTGTTTTTCCAATGCTGTAAGAAGGTCAGATTGGAAATTTGTAAGGTCTGTACTAGTTTTAGATTTAGCAAGCACAACATCAATGTACGGAGTTGGAGTAAGTGACAATTGTACATTACTAGCCGCATTTGAACTATTCATGTAAAGTGATATTGGCATTAAACTTACTAATGTAATTATTATAAATGCTGATATAACTTTTTTAACAATTCTCATTTTACTCCCTCCTTCTTTTTATATTACATTACTTGTTATTCTAAATGGTATATTTTTATCATTTAAAGTAACACTTTTTATAATAAATCTTGTATATGTTTTTGTTCCTTTTTGTTTTTCATCAGATATTTCAAATTTGTTATCATTATTCTGTTTATTAGATACATCCACTGTTGAACTATATGACTGCCCCTCTTCTTTTCCTTGGTTAGAATTTGTACTATTTAGCATATTTATGTTTGCATTATGTTGCCATACCGTTCCACTTCCGTTTGAATACTGAGAAACTTCTATTTGTAATCCTTGTGGGAAGTATTCCAATGCATTTACAACTTCTCCATCTTTTCTTACTAATTTAATATTACCAGTTATAGTTCCTTTTACATTAGTTGTTGCAGAATTTACTTGTATGAATTTAGAGGCATCTGACAAACTTGTATCTGAAATTAAGAAGTCTGCACCATTTGCAACTGTACTTCCATTATTCGTACGTGTAAAACTATTTATCTCAAATTCAATATGATCAATTTCGCTTGTATTTAAACGCCCCATATTAACTTGTATTGTTTCTATATTTGCATTTCCTGCCACATCATAAATAATTATAGATACTTGATGTGTTTTTGAGCTTTGTTCTATTACATCAAAATCTGCAGTATTTTCACTAGAATTTAACTCTTTATATAATTTTCCATCTATATATAATTGATATTTTGCTGTTCCTGATAAATTCTCCTCTGATGAAGCTTGTATGTGGAACGTTTTTCCTGTTATTTGACTTGCCACTAATTTTATATTTTGAGGAGTCGTTTTATCTATTTTTATAACCTGTGTAGCTCCTTCTGATTTATTACCTGCCACATCATATTCATATATTGTAATTGTATAAATTCCTTCATTTACAATCGACATCTCTTGTCCATTTGTCCTAGTTTCTGGTACATTTGCTGTACCACTTACTTCATATGTTGCGTGACTAACACCTGAGCCACCTTCATCTTCTGTAGATTCTATTATTTTTAGATTTACATCTCCCTTATACCATTCATTATCTTCTTGGTCTTTTTCGCCTTTTACAATTTGTAATACTGGTGCAACTGGAGCTGTTTTATCAATTTTTACTTTAAATGATGTTTCACTTTCATTTCCCACATCATCTCTATTTATAACCGTAATTGTGTATAATCCTTCTTGAGTAATTGTTAGTGGTTCAGACCTTTCTTCAATGGCTACTGTTCCATCAACCTTAAACGTTGTTACTATATTTTGACCACCTTGTACAACTTCCATATAAACATTTTTGTTTGTCCAAGTATTAGATTTATATTCATTTCCATTTGCATCGTTTAATTTCAAAGTTAAACTTCCTGGTCTTTTTATTTGTTTATCTATAATGGCAGTATATTCTCTTTTTGTTACTAAACCTGCTTCATTCTCGGTTGAAACAATTAATTTTGTTTTTCCCTCGTTTTCCAACACAATCGGTAAACTTGTTCCTGCTTTAAGCTCATTTGCCCCTTGTGCTTCAATTGTTACTTTGTTTCCAGTTTTTTTCCTTTCCTTAACATATATATTTTGTTTGGCTGTTTCTCCAAATATGTATTCTGTTCCATCTTCACTTCCAAGTGTTGCCACTATTTCAGCATTTATTGGTGAAGTTTTATTAATTTTTACAGTCAATGTTGCAATCTCAGATTTTGTTCCAATTACAGAAACACTATAAGCTTTTACTTCATATGTTCCATCTTGTTGAATTGTTATCTTTTTAGCATCGTCAATTTGTGTTTCTTGAATATTTTCCGTTCCAGTAATCTCTAATACCATATATTCAATTTTTACAGGAGATTTCTCAGGTTTGTTTATTTGCAATTCAACACCAGAAGTATACCAATTATTTTTTCCTTGTTCTCCAGATAAAACACTTATAATTGGAGCTGTTGGGGTCTTTTTCCCATCAATGTCCAATTTTCCATAAACAACATATTTTATTAAAATACTAACATCTTTTTGTGTAATCTCTCCGTCTCCGTCAACATCTATTGCTGTTGCATTTATCCCAGATAATTGGTGAGCTTCAAGTCCAACAACATGTTTTATTGCTTTACTTATTTCATACTGAGAAATTTCTCCATCACTATTTATATCTCCAATAACACATGCAGTATACTCATTCTCTATGTTATCAAAACGAATTTTCATTCCAGTTCCAATAACTCCATTTTTCATCTCAGTAGTACCATTCTTGGCATAAACATGAACTTTTTCTTTCTCCAAATTAAATTGTTGCTTGAATTCTTCAATATCTGTTTTAGGTATAATTCTGCTTATTGTTAAGCTTTTTTGTGAAATCGCATATTCTTCACTCTCTAGCACAACATTAATAGTATCAGCATTTACTCTAGAAAAAATACTAATATTAATGCAAATCAATATAAATACTGCTAGAATTCTTACTCCCTTTCTTCTCATTTTTATTCTTGCTCTCCCTTCTTGGTACAAATTTGGTTAAAAATTGTAAATTTCTTTTATTTCATACATTTATACTTTTTATATTTATATATATTATAGTAAATAACTAAAAGTCTTTCAAGGCGGAAAATGTTGGTATTTCTGGCTTTGTGCCATATTTGCATACGGATATTGTGTTTGCTAAAATTTATTACATTTATGTTACATTTTTAGACCATTTTTCTTATTTTTCTAGGGAATACTAGCTTTTAAAGCACAAAAAAACACCTATTGGAAAATGTTTTACACATTTTTTCCTTTTAGGTGGATAATTTTTATTATATTATTGTACTGATGTATTTGTTGTATCATTATTTGAATTTCCAACATATTCAGCTTTTCCAAATCCAAGTATCATTTGGAATATTGGGCTTAATAGTAAAAGTCCAAATATAAATGCTGTTGATTGATTAAATGCCTTGCCTAGTTTTACCATAGAAACTATTGATAAAGCAAGTGTTATAATCCAGCCAATAACTGGTATAGCTGATAATAAATATAATAACAATAACCATGGTGAAAGTCCTATTATTTTATATAAAACAACTACATTATATATTGGAATTAATGCTTTCCATCCTTCTTGACCAGCTTTAACAAATATTTTCCATTGTGCAACAATTATAAGTACATAAAAAGCTACAAAAATCATGCTATATGTACTTATTAAAGATGCAATAGTAGCTACTGAAGCAAATGTTGTCATATCAGCGTATGTAGAATCATACATATTAAAGTCCTCCCTTCATTTATTTTCTAAATTGAGAATATCATAAAGCTAATAAAATTTCAACATTTTTCTATATTTTTTTACTACAAAATGTTACAATTTACAACCAATGATGAATTATAATTAATAACTATCTTCCATCATCATCTCTTTGCATTCTATCATAGTCATAAGTGCTCATATTTTGAGGTTTTCTTCCTGTCCATTTACTTGCTTCTAAATCTGATACCGTAGATTTATTACTTCTGCTCTGTTGGTTTAAATATGAAAATTTCTTTTCCAGTTTACTAGCTATAGCTTGTAGCTCTTCTAAATCTCTTTGCTGTAATTCGTAACTAGAAACATGTGAAAAACTGTTAATGCTACTATCAAAACTATTTATTTTTCTAATTTTTCCAACTAAATCAACTATTTCTTCTGCTAACATTCTTTTTTTATATGCATCATTAGCTCTTGCCTGTGTTGATGACTCTTCATGTGTCTTTCCAAGAAAATTACGTATTTTATCCATAAATCCCATATAAATTCCCCCTCTTGATAAAGTTTTTATACTACTATTATACCCCTTAATACATTAATTGTCAAAATTTGTCCTATTTTCAGCGTTATTTACCTATTTATTATATTCTTAATTTCATTATTTAATGTCTTTCCTTAAAAAAATTCCATTATTCCATTATATATCCCCCATGCAAGCTTAGTTTGGTATTCTTCCTGTTGTAATTGTTTTTCCTCTTCAGGATTTGATAAAAAGCCACATTCTACAATAACAGTTGGTATTTCTACATGTTTTATGATATACACGTTGTTAATTTTTAGTGGTGTTCTCTTATTTTCCTTTTGTATTGTTTCATTTAGATTGTTCTGTATACAATTGGCTAGTCTCTTTCCATCTTCATTACCATCTTTAAAAAAAGTTTGCCAGCCATAATATTGATTTTCTGGTATTTTGTTTAAATGTATGCTAATAAATATATCTGCAGAGGAATTGTTTCCAATTTTAACTCTATTTCTTATGTCTGAATTTTTCTTTTCTCTTAAAGTTTTCTTATCTACATCATAAATCGCATTATTGTCCGACCTTGTGAGTACAACATTTGAGCCACTTTGTTCTAATAATTGTTGTAATTTTAGAGCTATTTTTAAATTAATTTCAGCCTCGCTAATTCCATTATTGCTTACGGCCCCGCCATCTTCACCGCCATGGCCAGCATCCACAATTATAGTCTTACTACTTACAGGAGTAGCCATTGTTGCAACAGTTTTGTTTGTATTTATGTTACTTGCTGTTTGAAGCACAAACATACCAATTGGTAAAAAAGTTGCTAATGTTAAAAATATTATTCTTTTTTTATTAATCACAAACATAAAAATCTCCTATGAAAATATTAATTATTTTTAATATATTCATAATGGCATGATTTAATAACAGTTCAAATTAATTTAGCCTATAATCTTTTTTACTTCCTCAGTGCTTAATCCTACAATCTCTGCTATTTTTTCAATTGGAGTGTTTAAAGAATTAAGCTTTTTTACAATTTCTATTTCCTTATCTCTTTTACCTTCTTCTATACCTATCTTCCTACCTTCTTTCCTACCTTCTTTCCTGCCTTCTTTCCTGCCTTCTTTCCTGCCTTCTTTTCTGCCCTGTTCTTTTCCTAATTCTCTATTTGTATCCATTTCAACATTATACTCCATTCACGCTCTTCATATTTGGCAACTTCTTCTGGATTTTGACTTAATTTATTTAATTCTTTTACTGTTTTATTTATTTCTTCATTTTCTTGTGCCGACATTGTTACCTTCTCCTCCTTACTTCCATCTATCAACCACAGCCATTGTTCTAGCTTTGTGTTACAGTCTGGATTTTTTTCTTTAAATTTTGGAAGTTCTATAAAGTGCATTTCAAATGTACTTGTTGCCTCTTCCTCTTCTTTCTTATAACCCATATTAACAAATTCTATAGGGTTTGTATCTTCATATTTCATTCTTGCTATTGAATGATATGAATTTCTTTCTAAATAATTATATTTCAATATGTTTATTGTTATTATTTTTTTCAGTTCTTTGTAATTTTGCTTAACTTTTAATTGTTCTGCTGCAAGTTTTGATAGATATGTACTAGACCTTTCTTTTATATTATATTCATTTGAGACTTGCATTTCTACATCTACTACTCTTTCATTATCTATATCCAATTTTAAATCTA
>ERZ772881.2257-NODE-2257-length-14374-cov-3.529855_pt1 | contig 14374 bp, 10 predicted proteins | sample MGYA00580581_ERZ772881 | MGnify/ENA primary metagenome ERZ772881 (study PRJEB29015, sample SAMEA2737668) | human gut metagenome | biome: human gut; feature: human-associated habitat; material: faeces | place: China | collected 2012 ...
AGTGTGGCAAAGAAGCCTGATTTTCGCAAAGCAGTGTAAAACATGCAGCCTTTTTGTAGGGGCCGACGACTCTGTCGGCCCTCTGAAACGTATCGAATTTCCAGGGATTTTTCGTAAAATCGGCGTTTTCTGCGGGCGGACAGAGACGTCCGCCTCTACAAGGAAAACGGAATACCTGTATCATGAAACGGGCAAAGGGCTTTTGTCCGTCTTAGCGGCGCTCTGCTCAGAACGCATCCCGCTGTTTTTGCCTCTTGCAATCGCGGCCGTTTTCCGTTATAATTTATTCATGAATAAGTTTGTGAATGAAAGCGTGAATACCATGAGGGAAGCGAATCATGCGCGCGGCGCGCAGACCCGGCGGAAAATACTCAGCGCATCGGCGAAGGTGTTTCTGCAAAAGGGCTACGCGGGCGCGTCGAGCCGCGAGGTCGCGGAGCTTGCAGGAGTCTCCAACGGCTCGCCGTTTTATCTTTACGGCAATAAGGAGGGCGTGCTGCTGGAGCTGGTCAGGCAGATGTTCGCCGGCCAGTTTGAGATGGTCGAGCGGATGCTTGGCGCGGAGGCGGACCCGCTGCTTGTATACGCGGTGGAGACGAGCCTGCAAATGCACATTGCCGAATGCTCCGAGCAGCTGCGCGAGCTTTACGCCGCGGCGTATACGCTGCCGTCCACATCGGAATTCATCTATCAGAACACGGCGGAGAAGCTGATGCGCATTTTCGGCCCCTATCTTCCCGGCGCGACAGCGCGGGATTTTTATGAGCTGGATATCGCGTCGGCAAGCGTCACACGCGGTTTCATGGCGAAGCCCTGTGACCTGTATTTTACAATGGAGGCAAAGCTGCGGAGGTATCTTGCCTGCTGCTTCCGCATCTACTGCGTGCCGGAGGAGGTTTTCCGCCCGGTCGTGGACGCGGCGGTGAGCATGAAGCTGCACGCGGCGGCGGAGGCCGTGGTCGCGCAGACCGTGCGGCAGGTGGAGGAAGGGTATGAAACGGTGATGGCGGAGAGCCGGAGCCGGAACGTGCAGATGGAGGAGAACATATGAAACGATTTTTTGCGATCCTGATCGTACTGGCTGCCTGTCTGGCGCTGTTCTGTGTGACAGCGGGCGCGGAGGACATTCCAAATGATGTGACATGGGAAGAAATCAGCAGCGAAAGCCAGCTGCGCGCGCTGGGGTATGGTACACACTATGCCAAGGTCACGCAGAGCTTTGAGGTCAGCACCCCCAGCAATATATTTGTCTATGGCGATCTCACGCTGGATCTGAACGGCTGCACGATCACCCTGAAGTCGAAAAACAAGGAGGAATTCAACGGCTATGCCATGTTCGTCGTCGGCGACGACACGAACAAAGCCTCCTTCACGCTGATGGACAGCAGCCCGGCACAGACCGGTAAGCTGACCTTTGCGTATCTTGGCGACACCTATCAGGAAGAAGAGAATGGCCAGACGGTCACGAAAACCTGCCGTGCGGGTGCCGTTTCTATGAAAAAGGGTTCTGCCTTTACGATGAAATCCGGCACGATCGACCGCTTCGGCGGTACATACACGCTCTCGGTCATCAACCTCGGCAGGCCGAACACGACCTTCAACATGGAGGGCGGCGTCATTCAGAACTGTACCACGCCGAACGATCTCGGCGGCATTGCCGTCGGCATAACCAGCAGCGGCAATACCTTCAACATGACCGGCGGCGAGATCAAAAACTGTGAAACCGGCGGTTCTGGCGTCATTTACGCCTCAAACGCGACCGTCCACATCGGCGGCAACGCCAAAATCACGAACAATAAGAGCGGCAATGGCGGCGCGTTCTATGTGAAGAACGACACCAGACTCACGATCGACGGCAATGCCGTCATAGAAGGAAACGAGAGCTCCAGAAACGGCGGCGCGATCTATGCGTGCGTCGGCTCGTCGGAAAAGGATAAGCCCTCCTCCGTCGAGATCGGCGGCAGCGCCAAGATCAGCGGCAACAAAGCCTCCGGAACGTATAGCTATGGCGGCGCGGTCTATGCGGAGAACGCAGCCATTACGATGACGGGCGGCACGATCGAGAACAACGGCGCACAAAACGGCGGCAATGAGCTTTTCCTTACCGGCAGCACCACTTTTACCATGCGCGGCGGCAAGCTCCGTCATACCATCGATGCGGCGGCATGGCGGACTGTTTCGCTTCGTTCCAGCGCCAAGCTGAGCATCTCGGACGGCGAGATCGAGCTGCTCAACGAGCCGTATGCCATGGAACTTCGCGATACCGCCAAGCTGACCGCGACGGGCGGCACAGTGATCGCATCCGGTACGATAGCAGCGTTCGACCTCGTCAGTACCGCAGATGTCGATCCCGAAAAGGCGGCAACCTTCGCCGGCGCGGACGCCGAAACGGCGGAATTCATCACCTATCCGAATCTCACCACATATGCGGGCAGCAAGTACATAAAGCTCGTTCCCGGCTGGAAGCTCACATTGGACAGCAATGGGCACGGAACGAATCCAGATCCGATCATTGTCCCGAAAAACTACGGCGCGAAGCTCCCCATGCTGGATGATACAGACGGCTATGTCTGTACCGGCTGGTATTACGACGCAGCGTGCACACGGGCTTATGCAATGGAGAAAATTACCGCGGACACCACGCTCTACGCGGGCTGGGTGCAGAGCGGCAGCTTCGGGCTGAGCTTCTCCGGTGTGAGTCAGGACACAAACGATGTATGGTATTTGACGTTTGATCCCGTGACCTACGGTACGGAGGAGTGGGGCAAGAGTCAGACAAAGACTTTTACGATCACAAACACCGGTGCGGTCGCGCTGAATGTAGAGCTGGAAAATAAGTCCGGCGGCGGGATCCTCGCCATATATTTTGAGAAAAATGAAAACAGTCCGAGTAAATATTATGTGAAGTCCGCTGTACTGAAGCCGGGAGCGTCGAAGCTCGTCTATATGGAGTCCGAAGGTCTCGGTCACCGGGTCGGAAGTTTCGTTTCGGCTTCGTTCAAGATCACAGCGAAGGACTTCACCGATGAGACCCATAAGCAGGAGTATCTGGTCGGGCTAAAATGGCAGCGCAATCCGGCGATTGCCAGTCTGGACACGCCGGAGCTGAACCCCAACACCTTCGACTACGGCACAACGCTGGGCGAGATCGAGCTGCCCGAGGGCTGGAGCTGGGTGGACAGCAATGACGTCCGTCTCCCCGTCGGAACGACCGAGGCATCCGCACGCTATACACTCAGCGACAACGATAAGAAATACTATGACTGGTCGAACGTCGAGGGCTATGATGCAGAAGCCGGGACTGTCACGCGCGATATTGCGCTGACCATCACCAAGGGCGATGCGGCCGCGATGCTCTTCTCCTGCACACTGCCTACCGACCTTATCTATGACGGGACTCCGAAGGAGGCAACTGTGACCGCGCTTGAGGCCCCTGCGGGCTATGCGCCGTATACCGGCACGTTCACCGTGCTCTATAACGGCAGCGCCACACCTCCGACCGACGCGGGCACCTATCAGGTCTCCATTTCCGGCAGCGGCGACGACTGCTATCGGAGCTTTACCGCGCTTCGGGATGAGAGTTGGACCTTCACCATCTCCCCCGCCTCCGTCACGCCGCCTGCGGCGGTGACCGGTCTTGTCTACAATGGCGAGACGCAGACCGGCGTCGTGCTTCCTGAGAACGCACTGTTCACCCTCACCGGAAACACGGCGAAGAACGCCGGGGAATACACCGCGACGGCCTCATTGGTCAGCAAGCAGAACTACGTCTGGGCAGACGGCACGAGCGACGACAAGCAGATCGCATGGTCGATCGCCAAGGCTGTGCTCAGCGACATCACCGTCCTTATGGAGAGCTTTGCGCAGGGCAAGACGCCGTCTACGCCCGCTCTCAGCGCCAACCCGGACCATGCGGCCGTGCGCTTCTACTACTCGACGAGGAACCTCAATTCCGGAGGCACGCTCTGGTCTGCCGAGAAGGGAAAGACGCTTTCCGTGGGTGTGCATTACATCTACGCGGAGTTGGACGAAAGTGAAAACTACCTTGCCTATACCACCGCGCCGACATCCTTCGTCGTCTATACGCTTGCGACCGGTGAACGCATCCGCATCTCGGAGACAAAGCACGGATATGTTCAGGCACCTCCGAGCGCAATGCCAGGCACCGCCGTTCCGGTCGCCGCAGAGCCGGATAAGGGCTACATTCTCGGCTCGCTGCGCGTCACGGATGAGAGCGGCAGAAGCATTTCGGTCACGGAGAAGGCGGACGGCACCTACTTCTTCATCATGCCGGACTCCACGGCATATATCGACGCGGAATTCGTCGGCAATATGCCCTTCGTCGATGTGCCGGCGTCGGCATGGTACGCAGACGCGGTCCGTGACGCATGGGCGAACGGTCTGATCGACGGCGTGAACGCGGCGCACTTTGACCCGGACGGCTCGCTGACGGTCGCGCAGGCGATCAAGCTCGCCGCCGCACTCCACCAGCGCATTGAAAACGGCACGGTCACGCTGAAAAACGGCAGCCCGTGGTATCGCAGCTATCTGGAATATGCGGTCGAGCACGGCGTTATTGAAGAGAGCTATCTCGGCTACAGCGCTGCGGCGCTGAACGCGCCGGTCCAGCGCGCTGAGTTCGCGCATATCCTCTACGGCGCGGCAAAGCCCTACGCTGCGATCAATGAGATCGGCGCCAATGCGCTGCCAGACGTCAAGACCGGCGACCGCTACGCGGACGAGATCTACGCACTCTATCGCGCGGGCGTTCTGAACGGCTCCGACAGGAGCGGCACCTTCTATCCGACGAGCCTCATTCGCCGGAGCGAGGCAGCGGCCATCCTGATCCGGGCCTTTGACGAGGAGGCCAGAAAGACGCTGACGCTGCAATAAGCCCACAAGATACAGAAAGAGGGACTGCCTCCACGGGAGGCAGTCCCTTTTATGCTGTTGGGGAAGAATCCTGATTCCTCCGGTGCTACGCCGCCGTAACCGACGCTACCAGCGGCGGCGGTAGACGCTGGGCGGCATCTGCTCACGCGCCTTGAACAGCTCGATAAAATGCCCGATGCTGCCGAAGCCGACGTCCATGGCGATCTGGCTGATCGGCAGATCGGTGCTGCGCAGGAGGCGCTTGGCCTCCTGAAGGCGGACGGTCGCCAGATATTCATTCGGCGACAGCCCGACGCTTCTGCGGAAGAGCTTCTGCAAATAGAATTTATTGACGGAGATCTCTCTGGCCAGCACGTCCAGCGAGATCTTTTCCGCATAGTGACAGTTGATATACTCTCTGGCTGCCTGCACATAGGCCGGAAGCTCACTGTGGCGGGCGCTCATGTCGGCATAGAGGATGCAGCTGGACATGATCCCGGTCAACAGCGACGCAGCGCGCACGTCATCCGTCAGCGTGCCGTTGGCGTTGCGGTAGATATCGACCAGCATTTCGATGCTGCTGCGGACGCTCTCGTCCGCGCCCGCGTCCACGACCGGCATACCGTCGTTCTGCTGGAGAAACAGGTCGTAGTATCTCCGGCATTCCTCGCCGTAGAAATGTACCCAGACGATGAACCAGCTGCCCTCGCCGGGGTCGGTGCAGTAGCGCTGCTTCTTCATGCAGTCCAGCCAGAAAATGTGTCCGCTCCGCACCGCATAGCGCTTTCCGTCGTATTCCAGAAGCCCGCCGCCGGAGATACAGTATTTGATCAAAAATGACGGCAGCCTTTCACGCTCGGTGTAGTATTTTTCCCGGCAGGGAAATACGCCAAGCTCCTGAACATAGGGAATGGATCTTTTTGCGGCCTGCGTGGCCGTGGGCGAGAGCCATATGTAATTCGGCTCAAGATCCAATTCGTAGCGCAGCTTGATCTGTTCCATCGAGATCCTCCTGTCTGTTTCCACGTTTACCGAAACCTGTAAGAAGCCAAGATACCGTAATTTTGTGTCAACTTTATTGGCAGACAAAGGATGTTTTTTGATGTTATACTCAGTTTATCAGGAAAAAGCATAAAAAGCAACCTGATTTATGCAGAATATTAGGACAATATGCACATATCCGTTTCGCCGATTCCGTACAACGCAGAGAGCAGAGGCGCAGCGGATGAAGCAGGCCGGTATCCGCCGCCCGTCAAAAGAGAGCATATAAACACGGGCGGCTGCAAATTCAAAGTCGGGGGGTAGGCAAGATGGAACAGTATATCCTCGAGCTGAAGGGCATCACCAAGATCTTTCCGGGCGTCAAGGCGCTGGATCGGGTCAGCTTTCAGCTCAAGGCAGGCGAGATCCACGCGCTGATGGGAGAGAACGGCGCCGGAAAATCGACCTTTATCAAGGTCATCACCGGCGTACACCGCGCGGAGGAGGGCGAGATGTATCTCGACGGCAGGCGCGTCGATTTCCGGTCGCCGCTGGACGCGCAGAACGCCGGTATTGCCGCGATCTATCAGCATGTCACCAGCTATCCGCATCTGACCGTTGCGGAGAACATCTTCATGGGGCATGAGATCCGGAAGCACGGCATCATGCAGTGGAAGAAAATGAACGAGGCCGCCGGGGCGCTCCTGCGTCAGCTGGACGCCGACTTCCAGCCCACCGCCCGCATGGGCGCGCTGTCGGTCGCGCAGCAGCAGATGGTCGAGATCGCAAAGGCGCTGTCCACCAACGCGCGCATCATCATTATGGACGAACCGACAGCGGCGCTGACAAAGAACGAATCCGAGGAGCTTTACCGGATCACCGAAAAGCTCCGTGACGACGGAAAATCCGTCATCTTTATCTCGCACCGGCTGGAGGATATGTATCGTCTGGCCTCCCGCGTTACGGTGTTCCGCGACGCACAGTACATCGGCACCTACAACGTCGCCGAGATCCAGCCGCCGGAGCTGATCAAGGCCATGGTCGGCCGCGAGGTCAGCGACCTGTTCCCGAAGCCGGAGGTCAAGCCCGGGGAGGAGGTGCTCCGCGTGGAGAACCTTTCCCGTACCGGCTTCTTCCGCGACGTCAGCTTCCGCGTCCGCGCCGGTGAGATCGTTGGCCTGACCGGTCTGGTCGGCGCCGGACGCACCGAGGTCGTGCAGACCATTTTCGGCGTGGAGCATTACGACGCAGGCAAGGTCTTTGTGGACGGGAAGGAGGTCCATATCCGCAGGCCGCAGGACGCGATGCGCCTCGGGATCGGCCTGCTGACCGAGGACCGGCAGAATCAGGGCCTGATCCTGGACTGGGGCATCGGCCGCAACATCACGCTGCCCGAGCTTGGCGCGAAATTCTCCAAAAAGGGCGGCATCACCAGCGAAACGATCGAAAATCAGGCGGCGAAGGAGCTGGCCGAGGAGATCGACGTCAAGGCTGTGACGGTGTTCGACCCCGCAAGCTCGCTTTCCGGCGGAAACCAGCAGAAGGTCGTCGTGGCCAAGGCGCTGGCAAGCGACCTGAAGCTCCTGATTATGGACGAGCCGACCAAGGGCGTGGACGTCGGCGCAAAGGCCGCGATCTATCAGATCATGGGTGAGCTTGCGCAGAAGGGCATGGCCATCGTCATGATCTCCTCGGAAATGCCGGAGCTTTTGGGCATGTCCGACCGCATTTACGTCATGTGCGACGGCCGTGTGACCGGTGAGCTTTCGCGCACGGAGGCCACGCAGGAGAAAATTCTGGAGCTTTCGATGCTCAAGCACAGCGGCGCGGCATCGGGCTGAGGAGGGATCGGAATGAAAGAGAAAAAAGGCTTCGGTGGCTTCTGGAAAAAGCTCTCCGGCTCACGGGAATTGAGCCTCGTCGCGGTGCTCGTGCTGCTCTGTGCCGTCATTCAGCTGCGCAACAATACGTTCCTTACGGCAAAGACCATCGCGGATCTGCTAAAAAACTACTCCACGACCATCACCATTTCGCTCGGTATGATGAGCGTCCTGCTGATCGGCGGCATTGACATCTCCGTCGGCGCGACGCTGGCCTTCTCCGGCATGTGCGCCTCGCTCATGATGCGCGACGGCGTGTATTCCAGCACGCTGGTCATGTTCCTGGTCTCCATCGCCATCGGTACGCTCTGCGGGATGCTGGTCGGCCTGATTATCGCCAAGGGCGGCGTTCAGCCGATCATCGCCACGCTCGGCATGTGCAATATCTACCGCGGCGCGACCTACATCGTCTCGAACAGCGCGTGGGTCTCCGCGTATCAGTTCCAAAGCTCGTTCAAGGAATTTGCGCAGACGAATACGCTGACCGGCGGCCTGATGAACAATCTGGTATTCATCACGCTCGTCTGCTACATCGTTTTCTTCGTCGTCATGAAGTGGACGACCTTCGGACGGCGCATCTACGCCGTCGGCTCCAACCCCGAGGCGGCCACCGTCAGCGGTATCCGCATCAGCCGCATCCGCTTCTTTGTCTATACGATCGCCGGTGCGTTCGCGGGCCTGACGGGCGCCATGTACACGGCGCTGTACGCCTCGGCCATGAGCGATATGGGCGCGGGCATGGAGATGGACGCCATCGCCTCCTGCGTGCTCGGCGGCGTGAGCCTGAACGGCGGTCAGGGCAGCGTGGCCGGCGTCCTGCTCGGCTCGCTGACGATGGCGGTCATCTGCAAGGCGCTGCCGCTGATCGGCATTTCACAGTTCTGGAAGGACGCCATCAAGGGCGCGATCATTCTGGTGGCGATCATTGTCAACGTGATCGTCCGGCGCGCCATGGATCGCAATACCCTGAAAGTGAGGGAGATTTGATCATGGAAACGAAAGCCAGACGCAATATTCTTGCCGTGCGCGAGCGCTCGTGGAAGCAGGTCGTATTCCGCTGGGAATCGCTGCTGCTCCTGCTGTTCCTCGCGGTCAATATCTTCAACATGAGCATTTCGCCCAACTATCTGGACGCCTCCGGCCTGTTCACGGCCATCAGCACATTCCTGCCCAAGGGCTTCATCGCCTTCCCCATGGCCTATCTGCTGGTGCTGGGTGAGATCGACCTTTCCGTCGGCTCCACCGTCGCGCTTTCCGCGACGCTGCTGGGCATCAGCTATAACAGCGGACTTTCCATGGGCGCGGCCATCCTGATCGCGCTGGGCTGCGGCCTTGTCTGCGGCCTGCTCAACGGACTGATCCTTGCAAAATTCACAGAGCTTGCGCCCATGATCGTCACGCTCGGCACCATGACGCTCTACCGTGGCATCTCGCAGATGATCCTCGGCAGCGAGTCCTCCGGCGGCCTGCACAACTGCCGCTGGTTCTACAACATCTATTACGCCCGGCTCGGGCCGGTGCCGTATGTGTTCCTGGTGTTCTGCCTTGCGGCGGTGGCCTTTGGATTTGTGCTGCATAAGACGGTCTTTGGCCGTCAGGTCTACGCCATCGGCTCCAACCGCACCACGGCGCTTTACTCCGGCGTTCCGGTGCAGCGCGTTCGCATCATCTGCTATGCTATGACTGGCCTGATCTCCGGTTTGTCCGCCATCCTGTACGCATCGTGGATGGGCTCCATCCGCTGGGATATCGCCACGGGCTATGAGCTGGAGGCCATCTCCATGGTCGTCCTCGGCGGCATTTCCACGGCAGGCGGCAAGGGCAACTTCCCCGGCACGGTCATTTCCATCTTCACCATCGGCCTGCTGAAATACGGCCTCGGCCTGATTAACGTTAACTCACAGACGATCCTGATGATCATTGGCGCGATCCTGATCCTGGTCGTCATGCTCCCCAATATCCGCAACTCCATTGCCGCGCGCAGAGCCGTCGAGGCGCAGCGGCAGAAATCGGTATAAGCGCCCCGAGCGTTTATATAAAAATAAGGAAAGAAGGAAAAATCATGAAAAAACTGATCGCATTGCTTCTTACCCTCGTCATGGTGCTGGGCCTTGCGGCGTGTGCTGCAAAGACCGGCGGCAATGACACGCAGACCTACGCCATCATCACAAAGGCAGCCGGCAACCCCTACAACGAGCGCGAAGCCGCCGGCTTCGAGGAGGTCATGAAAGACGCCGGCTACAACGCCATCGTCAAGCACCCCGCGGAGATCACCGCCGAGGCGCAGATCACGCTTATCAACGAGCTGGTCGCGCAGAAGGTCAGCGGCATCGCCATTGCGGCCAACGACTTTGACGCACTGGAGACCGCACTGAAGGCTGCCATGGACGCCGGGATCAAGGTCGTGTCCTGCGACTCCTCCTGCAATCCCGCGTCGCGTATGACCCATATCAATCAGGCGGGCGTTCAGGAAGTGGCGCAGTGCCTCGTAGACGCCACCTATGATCTGTTGGGCGGCGAAGGCGACTGGGCGATCCTGTCCGCGACCTCCATCGCTACCAACCAGAACGCATGGATCGACGCCATGAAGGAGATCCTGAAGGACGAAAAATACGCGAAGATGAATCTGGTCGAGATCGCCTACGGCGACGACGAGCAGCAGAAGTCCGTTGACGAGACCAAGGCTCTGCTCCAGAACTATCCGAACCTGAAGCTCATCAACGCCCCGACGACCGTCGGCATCGCGGCGGCTGCGAAGGTCATCACCGACGAGGGCCTCCAGGGCAAGGTCATTGTGACCGGCCTTGGCCTGCCGTCCGAAATGGCGGAGTTCATGACCGGCGATAACCCCGCTTGCCCGTATATGTTCCTCTGGAACCCGATCGATGTGGGCCGCAGCGCAGCCTACGCCCTGATCGAGATGGTCAACGGCAGCCTGACCGGCGCGACCGGCGAGAGCTTCACCGCGAAGAACGGCACGACCTACACCGTTACCGACGCCGGTGACGGCGGCACCGAGATCATCATTGGGCCTCCGTTCGAGTTCAACGGCGACAACATCGAGGATTGGAAAACGGTCTATTGATCGCGCCGCTTCCTGACGGAGCCGGATAAATAGCGCAAGATGGAGCGGATACATCCGTATCCGCTCCGTTTTTCACGAAAACGACAGAAATTGGAAAGGAAGGGACGTTTCATGCAGCTCAAAAAGACGCCGCGCGCGCGCGTCGGCCTGTATACCGCCGGTCTGCGCGCGTACTGGGATCAGTTTTTGGGACTTCACGACCGCATTCTCGGCTACAATCATTTTATCGAGCAGAAGGTATCGCAGTGGGCCGAGGTTTTTGACTTCGGACTGGTGGACGACGAGCAGAAGGCCCGCGAGGCCGGCGAATACTTCAACGCGCACAACGTCGATCTGATCCTGATGCACAGCGGAACGTATTTTACCAGCGCGGCCATGCTGCCGGTCCACCAGATCTGCAAGGCACCGGTCGTCGTTCTCAATCTCCAGCCCGCCGTGCAGATGAACTATGAAAGGACCGATACCGGCGAATGGCTGGCGCAGTGCGTCGGCTGTCCGGTGCCCGAGGCCGCAAACGCCTTTGAACGCGCCGGGATCACCGTCCGCATCGTGAACGGCCTGCTGGGGCTGGAGCAGACGCCGCAGGGCGCAATGGCGGACGAGGCGACGGCTGCCGCGCCGTCTGCCGTCCGTGCGTGGACGCAGATCGAGCAGTGGGTGCGCGCTGCCGGGGTCAAGCGGATGCTGCAATATGCGCGCTTCGGCTTCCTTGGAAACAACTACAGCGGAATGTTGGATCTTTACAGCGACTTCACCATGCTTCAGGCGCAGCTGGGTATCCATGTGGAGCTGCTGGAAATGTGCGACCTCGACCGCAGCCTGCGTCAGGTCACGGACGCGGAGATTCAGGAAAAGCTGGACGAAATTCACGCATTTTTTGAGATCTCCGGCGATTCGCCCTCCGATCCGCGTGTTCGCCGCCCAACGGAGGAGCAGCTTCGCTGGTCGGCGACGGTCGCCGCGGCGCAGTACCGCATGGTGCGGGAATACGATCTGGATGCGCTGAGCTATTACTATCACGGCTCGGATGAAAACCACTATGAGCAGGTGCAGAGCGGCTTTATCGTCGGCCACTCGCTTTTGACGGCGGACGGCGTTCCCTGCGCGGGCGAGGGTGATATCAAGACCTGCGCCGCAATGAAGATCTGCGATACGCTGGGCCTTGGCGGCAGCTTCAGCGAGATCGTCGCCATGGATTATGTACACAACACCATGCTGCTGGGCCACGATGGCCCGTTCCACATTTCCATCTCCAACGGCAGGCCGATGCTGCGCGGCATGGGCGTGTATCACGGCAAAAAGGGAACCGGCGTATCGGTGGAGGCAAAGGTGCGGCCTGGCCCGGTCACGATGCTGGGGCTGACACAGCTGGCAAACGGGCGCCTGCGCTTCATCGCCAGTGAGGGCGAGGCAAAGCAGCTGCCGATTTTGACCATCGGCAACACGCAGACCCATATTGATTTCGGTATGGAGCTGGACGCCTATATGGACGAATGGTTCCGCTGCGCGCCGACGCATCACTGCGCCATGAGCGTCGGCCACAATGCCGCGCTGTTTGAAAAGGTGGCGGAGCTTCTGGGCGCGGAATTCGTGCGCGTCGGAAAGTAAAGGGGGAGATGCGGTATGCTGAAAGGATTCAAAATGAAGCTCTATCCCGGTATGGAGGCCGAGTATGAGCGCCGCCACAAGCTCCTGTGGCAGGAAATGAAGGACATGATCCATGAACACGGCGGGAAGAATTATTCTATTTTCCTCGACCGCGATACGCTGACGCTGTTCGGCTATATCGAGATCGAGGACGAGACGCGCTGGGCTGCAAGCGCGGACACTGCGATCAACCGCAAATGGTGGGACTATATGGCCGATATCATGGAGACCAATCCGGATAACTCGCCCGTTTCGATTCCGCTCCCCGAACTGTTTTACATGGCGTAAAAATATCCAATAATAGAATAAAAACGGCATAAGCGACGTTCCTCTCATGTTTTACGGACGCATCTATGCAAGCGAAAAGGGTTTCCTGCGGGAAGCCTTTTTTGTGCCGGTATTTTGCGGAAGCACTTATTCGGTCAAACGTTCAAAGTTCTCTCTCAAATTAGTAGTAGTGAATTTGATATATGATGACCTATAACCGGAATTTCAACAGGCATCGGTGTATCCCGTGGGTAATATGCGCATTTACCGAAAAAAATAGGTCTGCAATTAATCTATCTGTGTCGGACCGGAAAACATGACACGGGAATCGATCATTCTCCGTGGTTATCCGCCTGCTGTTTCCTACGTCGGATTCGCTCGATTTGAGCGATTCTTTCCGTTTCATTCGGTGAGATGGGGGAGTAACCGCTCAATCCGTAATATTGCAGCAGCAGCGCGCCGAACCGTTCCAGGAAGGCTTCCGTCGTTTCATCGCTATGCAGCAGTTCGGCGATGTTGGCGACGGGACTGGGTACCGAGGCCACGCCTTTGCCTCGCGCCGTGCGGTCGCCGCGCAGGGCCTGTTCGAGCATGTGCAGGTCGGTCCGGTGTAGCAGTGTGCCGTGGAAAAGCTGGCGGTTGCGTGTGACGTGCGAGGCAGTACCCGAAATCTTACGGCCTCCGGCTAGCAGTTCCTTCCGTTTGCCCACTGTTGCTTCGACGCCCAAGACCTGCAGGAGGGTTACGACCGGCCTCAGGAAGTCGCGGTCCAGTACCGGTGAGGCCTCTTTGTTCGAGACGAACGCATAGTTGATGTTCCCCAGGTCGTGGTAAACGGCTCCGCCGCCCGACAGGCGCCGCACAACTTCAATTCCGTGCGCACGGCAGAAATCCCCGTCTATTTCGGCGGCAACGGTCTGGTTGCGCCCGAGAATTACCGACGGAGTATTCCGATAAAATAACAGAACGTCGTCATGACGTTCTGTTACCATATATTCTTCCAGTGCGCAATTCCGCACCGGGGAGTGCCACGGACTGAGAATTAGTTTCATCGTTCCGGTAGAGAGTTTGAAAAAGCCCGGCCCGGTACGTCCGTTTTACCGGGTTTCCGCAGGCAGGGCTTTGATTTTTTTGTGAGACTTATTCGCCTACGTGGAAAGCGATCCGCAGTTCTTCGATCTCTTTGTCGTTGATCGGTTTGAGTTTGCCGATCGGGGCGGCCATAATCAAAGATTTGGCGCTGAATTCGGCGACTTCCAAATGGTCGAACGTGTCGATCAGCTTCTTGCCCGTGATCAGTACCGAGTCGTTCGCCAATAACAGGCACGGATGCTTTTTGGTCATTTCGGGAATCGCCATCGGGTCTTCGTACTGGAGGCCGAACGGTACGATGGGTACATCCTGCAGCTGGATCCAGCTCTCGGGGATCGTGCGCACGTCGAACTTCACGCCCGAGGTGCAGAAACCCATCAGCGCGGGCGACTGCGTCAGGATGATCGAGTCGATGTGCGGGTTGCTCTGGTAGATGGCCTGGTGCATCGCGACCGAGCGGCTCGGGATTTTGCCGGCCTCGACCATGCCGTTTTTCACCTGCACGATATTTTCAGGTTCGATGTCCCAGCGGGGCACGCCCGGGGGGGTG
>ERZ772881.2273-NODE-2273-length-14293-cov-10.075713_pt1 | contig 14293 bp, 16 predicted proteins | sample MGYA00580581_ERZ772881 | MGnify/ENA primary metagenome ERZ772881 (study PRJEB29015, sample SAMEA2737668) | human gut metagenome | biome: human gut; feature: human-associated habitat; material: faeces | place: China | collected 2012 ...
TCTTGTCATAATCTGTGGCTTCACCGATTAGTTGATTTATGTCCATGAATTCACTCCTTCTTTATCTATTAAATGATACAATTAATGATTTCTTCCTTTAGTCGGATTTTTAACTACAATATAGCCATCACCATCACTATGTAGGTAATAATCAAAAATCCATGTGTTTTTCTTTAGCTCATCTAAAATGTCTGTTATATTGCTATTATTTTCATATACTTTAGTATAATTGTTACGTTTTGTAAAAATAGCTTTAAGCTCAGGAAATCCCATTTCATCAAAATGTTTTTTGCATGTTTCTTCTGTTAAATTCGGAATTGCCTTAGCCCATAACTGAATTTTATCAGCAACGTTACACCTACTATTTGACAATATCGCAGACAGCAACTCATCATCAAAAACTATATATTCATCAGCAATGATGTTGTCTATTCGAGATTCTGCCACTTTATATATTGACGATTGAATATCTTTGTCATATCCTGAAAAGTTTTGATATAATTCCTTTTCATCATGTTCATTAAAATTATTATTAAGAATATAATCAATAATAGTGCTAGAATATCTCTTACCTATAATTGATACCGGCTTTGCTGTTAAACTTAAAAGCTTTATTTTTTGATTATCGTCTATTTCTTTTTTATCCAACACATACAAAGCTTCATTATAGCTAAAATTCTTCGATGAAATAATGTTTAAATATTCTTCCACATTTTCATATATATATAATTCAATATATTTCCTATAATGATTTCTGATATATTCCAAACTTTCTTCTTTCATTTCTATGATATTATTCTTTATCAAGACTTTCATTTTATCATCGGCAATATCATATGCATCATAATTCCCATAACCATATCCCATATTACATAGAATTTCTTTATACATATTTGTGTTTATTCCATTATTTACAGCTATAAAATCTAAAAACTGTTCAGCAATATCTATGCCAAACTTTTCTTCAACATTAGAATAATCCATCCCAGAATCACACTCATTAATAAATAAATTCCTGTGGCTGTCAGGTTATCTATTACGCCTGTTGCCACAGCCAAAACGAAAGGAGCATTACCATGAACAATCAACATAAAAATCCAACCATCAGCTTCAGAATCACTGACGCTGAACGAAAACAAATAGAAGCCCGTATTCTTGCCAGCGGAATGATGAAGAAAGATTACTTCGTCCGTTCCTGCATCTACAACCACATCTGCGTTGTTGGCAAGAAAGAAACTATATATTCCTTTGGTGCAAACTGTAAATGCGTTGTATCTGCAATTACTTGAAATACAGAAGGCATTTACTGCAACCAACACTTCCCATACACTACCTTCTTCGGAAGACATTAAGGAATTACAGACCGAATACATCAATATGCTTACGGTTATTATCGATCTGCTAGATTGTGCAAAATATCTGTGGGAAGGAGACTGCCATGAACAACAATCTTAATTTCCAGTTTGGTATGTACGAACCCACCACAGACTCCATTATCGTCAATACTGGCAAAAGCACCATTCTTGTTATCCGTTGCAAGGAATGTAATTACTCTGTTATCTTTGATGATCCGACTGATATTGTATATCTTTACCGATTGGCAGAGGAAGCCCCTCTGTTGTATGCCAAGCTGGCAATGAAAGAAAACGGATTACAGGATTATGTGGACGCAATGAATGAATTAAATTAACTCTCAAATTATTCTTGCCGATACCATACGTATGTCAGCGAGAATAATATTTCTAATTCACTATTCATAAATATTATTGTTCACTATTCTTTAATCTCTCCTTTGCTTCTTTCAATCTATGTTGATTAATAGAAATCATACTTACTGCTGGTTTCTCATTCTCTTTGTAATACACCAACATATTAGATAAATATTCTTCTTTACAATTGATTGCCTCTTTTCTCATCTCAAATTCATTTGTTACATTCGCTAACCACTGTTCCATAATACTTTCCGGTAACTGAAAACAATATTGGCATCCTCCCGATATCATTTTCCACGGAAGTCGTTTACTAACCCAAAACAAATCATAGTTTTCTGAAAACTTCGTTGTTTCTCCTATTTCTCTATGCAAAAATATAATTTGTCCAGAATTTGTAATAGCTACCGCCATCCTTCTTCCTATATTATCTGCAAATCTAATAATCCTTGCTTTTTGTTCTTCATAAGACAACGAATCATTATTAGATATATCATGTAATACACTTCTAAAATCAGCCCAAAAACCCATTTTATCAAATTCTATTAAAGGAATCCTGTGTGTTGCTGCAAATTTTTGTGCCTGAATAGAATAGCCACTCATTGACGCAATAGCAACTTGATAAGAATATCTTTCGTGGAAATTAATTATTCCTTGACGTCTTTGAGTTTTTCTAGACAACAATTCATTTGCATCTACAAGTTCAAAATGGTTAACATCTTCTCGTAATCCCAATGCGTCCCGCACCACATCCAAACCAACTTTTCTTTTATAATCTTTGCATTCCACGAGTAACCTTATCTTGTTAAGAAATGGTGTTTGCACGGGTGGTTCAAGAAGCACATCTGCATTATGTGCTTCTCCTAACCCCTGTAGCATTTGCCCAGAAGAACCATCATATATATATGTACCATCGGATTGCACTTCACAAAAACCAACACTAATTAGAATTCTTTTTACCAATATTTCAAATGCTATACCTGCTTTCATATGTTTTACTCCTGTATTTACGAATTAATTGTACTTTATTCAAATTGAGCTTTTTATTTTTTAATTATGTAAGAATCCAAATGACCACCAAAAAAATATATTTTCCATTCAGGCATGCCACAATCCTTAACTAATGCAATTTCATAAATATTTATTCGTGAGTTTATCAGTCATAATATCACCAACTTTCGTAATGTTATACTTCCGTACTTCCCCATCTAAATTTTCGAAAGATTGTTTGCATTAATATTACTTAGCACATCTATTATGTAAGGAACAATTCCAATAACACACAAAATGCACATAACTAAAAATAATATGCCTATTGACACATGAATTTTCCAATCTTTTCCTCTTTTATATGTCAATTTAAATAAACTGTTCCAAAACCATTTTCCTTTTTTACCAATTACAATATTAGTTATTGCGATAATATAAAAGTCCGAACAAACTATATAGAACATGAAAAATGCCAGCAATATCATTCCCACCATTTGAAAAAAGGCATAATATGCATATTCAGAATTTAAAAACGCCTTAATTATTCCATCCATATCAACGATTTTCTTAAAGTCATCTAAATCTATTTTTGATGTATATAAAGGCATATTGATAATTCCTATCAAAAGCGGAATACATATTATTCCTACCATATTGAAATATAACATTTCTTTTATATTGTTTCCATATATCACCTGTGCTTTCCTGCTATTATAATATGCCCCAACAGTAGCAACTTCTATAATTATCGACGCAAGCACCAAACATAATTGTACTTTAATGCGATAATCCAAATAAAACATTGTAAGAACTAACATCCCTATTAATCCTAACCAAAACAATTGATCTCCTGATTCACCAGATGAAGCCTCTCTACTATTCTTGTTTCCTTCAACCACTATGGTTTTAGGAATATTATCAATATCTTTTTCATAGTTCTTAGCGTCTATTCGTCCATTATCCGTGACAACATTTATCTGATCACCGTTAAAATTTATCGTAATCCCATTTTCATTTATCTTCTGTTTACTAAAATAGGTTATTCCATCCAAGGTTAGATATATCTGTATTGTTTCTCCTATAATTTCACTTTTCTTAGATATACATTTAAGTGTTTTTAATTCATTGATAATTTCATCGATTTCAACTTCTATGTTAGGAATCTCTCCAAAATAGGTAATATTTAGTTCAAATGAATCTTCTCCAATTTCTGTCTTGTATTGTAAACATTTTCTCAAAAATATTTCACTGTCTTTTCTCATAGAGTACCCCTATCTATTTCTACAAATTCATTATGCACTGAATAATAATATCATGTAGCTTTTGCAAATTAGTAGCCAATACCGGAATACCATTTGCAATAGTAATCATCGGTGCAATAAGTTTTAAACAATTCTGCAAACGACTTTTCTTCGGTTTTTCTTTATCTATTTCCTCTTTTACATGTTCCAATACATCTAATATTTCATCGCCATCCTCTTTCTTTAAACCTGACAAATTATCTTTAATTGCTTGAATAATAGTTTCAAACTCATTTCCATCCAGCCCATTATTTTGTATAGCATTTATCGTTGCATTATCTTTTGCAATATTAACTTGTCCACCACTTATATTTACTGTCATATTTCTTTTATTCATATCCCATTTTTTCCTTTCCGTTTGCATATTGTATTCTTCTTGTATGTCCATTGGCATTAACTCAATATATTGTTCAATATCAATATGTAGAAATTCCTCTAATATCTTCGGATTCTTTTTGTATAATGAATACATTTCCTCTAGAAGATCACATTTACAGACTTTTATTCACACACTCAAAAATCCCAAAATTATTGTCATTTGATTGTCACGCAACCAAAAACGAGCCAAGAAGCGCCATAAATTCAGCATTTCTTGGCTCTTGTACATTATTCAAACTCTTGGGCAGAAAGATTTATCTGGCTGTTTCTTGGTACACATTTGTGCGTTTTATTCTTCATATTCATCTTATTTTGCATTTTTGTGTACCTCATCTAAAATTTTTAGAGCCAAAATGGAGCCATCAATCAACTTGTTTTTTATGAGTTTTTCCAACTACTAATTTAGAGTATATTAACCAATTTCTTAACAGCTTATGTTTCCATTTTATACTTACTTCGTTCCACTTATCTACTTTCATTTCATCCAATATATTAGTAAACACCTCTAAAGGTTCCTTATTTGTCGTTTTAATTTGTTCTAAATACTGGCAGACATACTCTAAACCCAAAAGTTTTTCTCTAATATATGCTCTTTTTTCGTTGGGTTCCTTACCAAGAAACTCCAATCCGTTTTCTGTTATTTCATATTCACTTCTAGATATAGGTCTAACAAGCCCCAAAAAACATGCATCTATTAGATGACCATTTAAACTTGATCTTTTCATCGATTTTTTTAGTTCTTGAATTGTCATACCTTCTTTATTATCAGCCAATAGTTCCACTACTTTGATAATTTGTGCCAACATCGTCGTTGGGAAAAAAATTTCATCACTTAAAAAATCACCAATTTCTCTTCCCAGGTTATTCGTTGAAATAGTATTATTTTTATCCATATTAACCATTGTAGCAGCAGATAACCATTTACACATAACCTTACTATATTGCTCCCAAATTTTATCTGTTGCATCTATAAACGGCATTTCACTTATTAATATATTTTTAACTTGTTTCAAAGTTAATTTCTTATTTTTCTCCAATTCCAAAAGTAGTTTTTTTATCAAAGTATTATCCATTAATATATTAGCTAAATATTTTACAATATTATTTTCTGTATAATATTGATAGGCATATGGATTAAGTGAAAAATTATTATTAGACCCTTCAATAAATTTCAATTTCTTTAATTCTCCCAATATATTTATAATACTCGTTTTCTTAACCCGAGAATTTTCAACAATCTGATCTACATTACATAAATTCTTACTTACAATAATTTTATACAAATTTAAAACAGTATTTGGAGTGTAACGAATAAGATATCTTCTTGACAAGTTTACATGCCCAGTTTTTACAAACTCTTTCAAAATATCATTATAGGTATCATATGTTCTACCAGTTAGTCTTATTAATCTATAATCATTCTGCAATATTTTTAATTTAATTGATAAATCCTCATCTGTAAAAATTTCAGATAATTCTGCATATGTAGATGGCAAATATGCAATTAATCTATAAAAGAACTCCCTAATAGCTTCATCCAATGCTAGAATGTCTTCGTTAAATAAGTCTTCTAACTGCATTCCTGATTGAACAATATTCTTTTGTTTTTCACCACTTCTAACAAGTTTTATTATATGTGCACAATATTTTTTTAATAGCCAAGGAAAGCCATTTGATATCTCTAATACTTGTTCTTTTAATGGCTTAATTAGAGATGTTCCTATTTCATCATTTATATGGCTTATCAATTCTATCGCTTCTTCTGTCTTAAAATCTTGTAGGACAATTGGCTTAGAAATGCTCTTCAATCGATTCAAATCAATCAATGAAGACTCATCATAAGTTGTTGGCTGATCATTTTTACGAGCTATAACAAAAATAAAACTTTTAAACTTAACATTATACTCCAATATTATATCAATAAGTGTATTATAAACAGATGGTCTAGCAAAAACACTTTCAAATTGGTCTAAAAAAATCAAGGACATTTTACCATTTTCTGTATTAAATTCATCTATTAATTTACTTATAATATTAATCTGCTCTTTCTCTTTTGGTACCTCACAATTCAAATTACAATGAAAATTAAAATCTTTTACTAATATTTGAAAAATCTGCAAAATATCAATATCTGACCGTATATTTCTAGAATCTACAATAGCAGTTGAGAATCCTTTTTCTTTATATAATCTTTGAAGTTTTAAAGAAATTGAACTTTTACCCACTCCCGAACGACTTAATATTTCAATAACTTTAGTACTTGTAATTCCATTCTTTACATCGTTTACAGAATCATTGAATGCATTAATCAAAGAAGTTCGTCCTATAAACCTATCTGGATTCGCAGGAAACTGGTAATCAAACCATCCTTCTCCATGCATAACTCCTAAATATGAATTATCCACTTCACTTTCACTATATTTAGTTTTTTCTCCGTGTTTATAATATTTTAGTTCTTTTAACAATTCTATTTTGCTAGAAACTCTCAAAATGAAATCTTCATCTTCTATAAAGTTTCCAAACATATCATAACAAACAAAATATGATGGTAGTGTTTTCCCATCCTCAATAAGCAATTGAATATAATAATATCCCCTATCACTTACCAAAAAATACACATCTGCGCTACCTAAATTTATATTATTTTGAGAAATATCTCTAATTTGCTTTACACTTAAATAATTTTTTTGAGAAACCAAAGCATCTATTATTGAATCCCCCACTATATATCTAATATGATACCCAGCATCTACCAAATCATCTACCTGTTGTTTCACGTCGGATGTTAAATCACTTATAGATATAAAAATCCCCCAATCATTGGGCTCCTTTATCCAAAAATGCATCATTTTTGCTATAAATGCCATAATTTCCGAAGATATTTTTTTATCCCAAGCTTTAGCTTCTCCTATTAACTTTTGATTTGTAACCTTATTATTAGCCACAATATCATATTCAAGATTATTTGCTTTAACCCTCATTTCTATATCATTATATCCACTTGCATCTAACAAGTCTTTGCACAATCTTTCAAACAAGACACCTTTGTCATAATTTTCGGATTTAGTTGGCGTATCAAAATTTATAAAATAGAACATAATTACACCTCTCACAAAAAGTTCAAAAATCATTTCAATTTCTACACATAATATTCTCGTTACTCGCTTTCAAATTCTTTTTTATTATACTACTTTTCCCTCCATCATACCACGATAAAGTATATCTCCCACATTCACTATAACTATCATCAATCCATCCTTCCAATTATCTTGTCCCATAAGACCTGTCATACCGCCTTATCTGCTGCTCTGTACGATCCTGTTCCTTTACCTTACGAATAATCGTATCAATCTGCTCTGCACCAACATATTTCTTCACACGCTCCAGATCATCAACCTTTTCCTGAAACAACTCTGTCATATCACTCATATCCTTAATCTTGCCCTTGCAAAACTCCATATCATCTGATAATCTCTTCTTTTCCTTCCTTAGCTGTAATACTTCCTCTTTTAGCATTACACACTGGATTGTCAGATTCTTTATCAGTGTTTTAAGCTTATTCACAAATGGCATGACTACCTTATCCTGAAATGACTTAGCACTTACAAATGTTCCCGGCTCCGGCAATTGCCACTCCGGTGCTTCATCATACTTTCTTACATCACGCTGTAATAACTGCTCCGACTGCACCATCTGCTCTATATGGCTCTTAAGCTCATTCTGTTGCTTTTCAAGTTGAACATTATTCTGTTGCAAATCATTGTATTTCTGTCTTAATGCCTGATTATCAGATTTCAAAGAATCATTCCTTTGCTCCAGAGTGTGATTGTCAGCAGATAACTGATCATTCACATTCTTCAATTTACTATTCGTATATTGTAAATCTTCATGCCTTTGTTCCAGTTCTTAATTATCGGTCTGCAACTGTAGCTGCTTTTGCTTCAAATAATGATTATCCATACGAAGTCTATCTTTGCGACTCTCAAGCCTTGCATTTTCCATCCTCAAATCTTGATTACTTGTAAGCAATACTTCCTTCTCCTGTTGTGCCACAACCCCTTCTTCTTTTGCCCTTTGCGTAGCCTCTTCTGCCAGTTCTTTTTCAGTTGTAGCATCCTTTAATTCCTGTTTCTTTACAGAAACCTCTTCTCCAAGCTGTGCAACCACCGAAGATATTTCCCGCTTTTGGCTATCCAATTCAGCTACTTCCCTTGCCCGCTCTTTCTTTTCAAATTCAAGCACCGACAAATGTTTCTCATGTGTACCCTTTTGCAGCCATTCCACACCATATCGCTCCATGACTGTCGCAAGTTCCTTCTTCTCTGATGCAATCCACTGATTTAATTCGGTAGCACCTCTAGTGCCACCGGTGAAGCCTTCTGCCGCTAGTGCAGATTTTAATGATACCCTTGTATCAAGTCCTCGCTTACTTCCTGTAATATATGGTACAAAATCAATGTGCAGATGCGGTGTTTCTTCATCCATATGCAAATGTGCCGAGAATACATATAAGTTCGGATTTCTGGCTTGTAGCTCGTCCATAAATTCCGTTAAAATCCTTTTTGCCAACAATCCATCTTCACTTTTGGCATTCATATCATCTTTATTTCCGATTTGAAATATCACTTCATGAAATAACTTTTCCTGCTTGCCCCTCCTGATTTTTTCATAATAATTATCAATCACGCGATCTTTCCGTTTCTGTTTTGCATTATATCGTTCCAGTGCTTCATCAAATAATTTGTGATAAACCTGCTTAATATCTTCTTGGCAAAATTCTACATTATCAGCACTTCTGTTTTTATCTACATTCTTAGCTGTAAATGCTCTGGTATTATGGTTCACAAAACCTTTTCCGATCATTGCACTAATCGTTCTCTCCATAGGCAATCTTCCCCTTTCTTTTATTTGTCATATTAGCGCTGGATATCGGCATAGAGCGAGGTTTCCTCGCTCTGGCTTTGTTACTTTCTATTTCATACAAATGAACTTTATGCTTACACATAAACGCCACACATCTTTATTACTTACAATGCTTTTTATTAGTATTTTAGTTCGTTGATAATGTACAGTAGCATCTGTCACAATACGGATAATACCCACAGGAGTATTGGTTCGTTGGAACACTGAACCTGATACAATTTAACCTTATTTCCCCTAGGGGTGTTCAAAGGGGGTCATTTGAACACTCCCTTGAGAAATGGCACTTGCAGGCATAAAAGAAGGCAGGCAGTCTCGTTATAAGACTACCTGCCTGTTGATTATTCTTATATAGTTTTGTGTATCTCGTCAGTTCTACATGACTAAGCTTTCGGCTACTTATCCATCAGTTTTCTTTCGAATACAAGTACATCTTCACAAGCAGTAGAATTTTCCACTAATCCCAACACCTTTAATGCATTTTTGCCTAACTCATTTGAATAAACAGTATGTAACTTCCACCCCTCTCTAGCACGCTTGTTTATCAATTCAGTCATTCTCTTTGCATCAACACACCCATGATCTTCATTTAATATTGTTTCAACTACATATTCATATAAGCCTATTAGTGAACGTGCATACTCTTGTTTCTCCATTTCATCTTCTTGCATTCGCTTTCTTTCAATGATTATTTCTTCAGCTGTCCTATGCGACTTTTCAATATCTGTTGCAACTTCATCAATATATTCTTTCGCATTTTGGGAAAATTTAGAAACATTTATAGAATCTCTAAAGAAAAGCAAATCATCCTCATTTCCATTTCTTAATCCTTGTAACCTAGCAAAACAATTGTTGCAAATACTCATTCCGGCAATTATTCTATCTCCTTTTTTTTCATTGCATATCTCGCATGTTTTCATTATTCTTCTCCTTCTTTACTACAAAATTTACACTTTCTGTTTTTTCTTTCAAATTTAACACATTATACCTTATATCGGCAGATTCGCATATTCATTTTATGTCATATTTCTGCAATATAAAAGGTCAAACCCGTCAAGCCCGATGGATACTGACGAATCTGACCTTTTATAATCAAATTTCTGAATTTTTTCTTCTATTATAATATGTGTCAAATCAGGATTTAATTTATCTCGTTTTTATCTTAAATCCGGTCTTAAAGATGAATAGTATATCATCCTTTGACTTTACCACCACTTCCTGAACAAGACTGCTCCAAAGTCCATCATCGAATTTCTCTACCAAAGCACCCTGCTTTTCCAATGCCCGGATGAATTCCTTGAATAATTCCCCCTGAGCCTTTTTGCTTTCAATCTGTTCTGAAATCTTGCCATAATCTGCTTTGATGGTATTGTACCTTTCGGTAAGGTCAGCATATCTTCTCTCATATCCATTCTGGTCAAGTGCCGTCCGGCTGTTCTCTGCTATGGCTGTCTGCATCTGCTCTACACTAATTATGCATTACTCTCCCCACAAATAGAGCCAAACTAGAGCCATTTGACAAAACAAATGCCGGAAGCCCGCATAAATACAGGCTTTCGGCATTTCTGTCCGTTATTCAAACTCAATATTAGAAACTATATATTGTATCTAGCCGAATTATAGATTGACATATTTTGTATAATTATTCTTAAAATTCTAAATATTCTTTGTCATTCGAAGAGTTTTTGCAAGCATTTTGCAATCAATCCACCTAACACTACGCTACACATAAAAATATAATTGTCAAAACCAGTGCCATAAAATCAACCTTTACTGCATTTTTAAACCAATTATATTTTTTTATAGTAATCCGGCTATTTATAAGTACCTCACTTGCAAGATCATATACTAACTTATTTACAAGTGTCATCCCCTTGCCAAAAAAATACCTATTTATACTTAATTCAATATATCTTTCAGTTGTTTCTATGGATGCAACATCACCATAGAATAATAGGTTTAATTCTTCACCACTTGCCATTGTATTAACATCAGGTCTACTTTTTGTGTTTGGAATAAATGAAATCAAACCCAGTGTACATGATGCTAAAAAACAACTTATTGCAATCACACAAAATATAGGTGCTTTATCAAAAATTGTAATTAATACCGCTATAAGTGCAACATTAATTGCAATAATCGCTCCATTCTTTGCTTCCGCAAAAGACAGCCAAAAATTAGTTCTCTCAAGTTGATTCTCAAAGTGTGTCTCTATTTTATCATATAGTTCTGTATCTTTTTCTGTTTCTGCTGTATTCATTTTTTCCCTCCTCACCATGAGAATACGCAATTAAATCAACTTTATTTGTCATTCCACGCTGATAACTTTCATATGCAATCATCATACTTTCTGCTGTTCGAACATTTTCAAGTATAACATTTTTTAGATGTATAAACGATTGCGGTACCCCTACACAAAATAAATATTTGCCATTCTCCTTACCATTAAAATGATGATCCTTTTGTGGTATTTTCTCCAAATCAATCCACGACGCCCCATATATTTTACAACCATTTCTCGTATAATCATATGGAATAATTATTTTTAACTCTTTAGAATACTCTCCCTTAAAGTCATTCTCTTGAGCATTACATTCATGAATTAATCCATTGTTCACAGCCACAACATTTAATATAATTGGTTTCGGAATAACAGATGGAATTATCACCCTTTTTGTAAACGGATACTCTTGTATTAACTCCATAATATCTTCTTGGGCATTTTTATAATACTCATTATAATCAAATTCAGTCAACTTATTCTCTCCATGCACCATTATAGTTATTATTTCTATTGTTAATATTCAACTGTTCTTGTGATATTATGTTCATCAACTTATTATATCCTGTCGTTGTATAATAATACCCATTTTGCTTTATAAATATATCTGCCCATTTAGGCTTATCTTTCTTAAGCATTAAATAGACATCATTTGAAATAACCAATTGATTAGCCTTCGCATTTTCATCTTCATTCCTATCCGCTTCAATAACAGTAGTCCCAATTAAAAGATAATCCTTTTCACCACGTGCACCAATCCTTGTGGCAAACATTTTACCAAATGATTCTCCTACTCCTATGCTCACACCATAAGTTTGCACTGCGTCAATCATTTTTAATCCCGCTTTTACTGCATCTGAAAGGCACTCATATCCTACATAATTATGAAATAATGCAAACTCTCTATCACCCTGAAATTGAACATGTATACCGTGATTTACTGTCACTAGGTCATACATTGTTGTTAAAATATTCTGCGTCTTAATAGCCATCTCTTCTAGATTTGTATCATCATTATCAAATTGTGAAGTAAATCCTCTTACATCTGCAAATAAAGGAATTCCTTCTATTTCTTTGCATTCCTTCTTAGATAGTTCTTCAAAAGCAACCGACTTTATTGGCTTTCTAAACGTCATATCTGTCAAATTCACTTTATTTGCATATTCTTTACTTGCTCTTAAACTTTCTGAATAATCAATGCTTCCAGTAAGTTTAGATATGGGCATCTCATAATAACAATCTTCGCCATATTTTTGTACTTTTACACTACTATGCTTTACATATTTATTCTTTTTTTCTTCATTAAGTGTATCAAATATATTTGATGAAATAGCAATATTTCCAATATTACACAATCCTTGAAGCTTTGCGGCATAATTTGCAGCATAACCAATTGTAGTTTCTTCATCCGCATTTTGTATTTTAAACTCATAGTTATAAAAACTTCCGAAACATGCACCCACTTGAATTTTAAAGTCTAGTAACGTCTTATATTTTGCGATATCACTATTTAAATATCTAGAAAGATCCCCTGCGAATTTAACAACTTCTTCTACAATCTCATATGCCTCATTAACATCATCCACAACATACATATGCAATCTTGCCCCAGTAATTTTTTCAATCACATATTTTTCTGGGAAATTTTTCTTTCCAAACGATTCAATGCCTGAAAAGAAAGTATCGAGTGCATGAATGGAATGATTTACTTTTCCATTCTTAGATTCTTCATCAATAACCACTCCATTAAAATTTGCAACATTTACATAAAAATGAATACCTTCAAACTTCTGCATATACTATCCTCCTCCTAATTATTCTATACTATCATTAATCTTCTCAATCCAACTACTATCATCACTCTCAAACAGCTTTATGAACTTTCCAAAATTACTGCTACCAGTAACAGAATCATCCGAATCCAAATCTTTCACTCGGCGACTCATATCTTTGTAATTCTCCGCAGTAACATGTTCCATAACCTCATGAACCTGGTCTGCTCTTCCTTTGTAATTCTCCACCCCGGTATATTCCTTTATCAAGGGAGCGTTCACCGGTTTTGCTGGAGATTTCAAATTTTTATCGGTCCAGTGCTTAGATATAATCTGCATCGTACAAGGATTTCCAAACATAATCACTTCATCTGCAGCATTATCCACACCATGAAACTCATTAATCTTACGTTTAATGTCTTCATACTGCTCATGCGGTTTCTTTTCTGTATCGCAGAATACAAGTACAAGTTCGTCTGCTCCATTTTGATAGCGGTCCTGATATCTCGCTGGAATATTCCCATTTCCACCGGCATTAACCAATGAGATATCATATTGCTCATTCCACACTTTTAAATTCTTTAACCGATTTAGATATTCATATTCCTCATTGCCTTCGCAGATAATACAAATTTTGTGATTGTCAAAAAACTTAGGGAGCTTATTTGGCATTAGCATCATCCCCCTTTACACCACCTTTAATACTGAGCAAAGAATTAATCAATTCTGGATCAGGTAAAGCTCCAAGTGCACCTTTCCTATATTTTTCCATAACATCTGTTGTATCTCGTACGCCCTGCTGTGCTGTAAAATCTGCAAGTGAATACACATATACGCCGTCTTCATCCTTATGAACAAACCAAATCTGCTCCTTCCGGAACATTCTTTTGCAATCCATAAGATTTATATCATGTACTGTAAATATCATCTGTGCACTTGTAT
>ERZ772881.2274-NODE-2274-length-14288-cov-2.342935_pt1 | contig 14288 bp, 16 predicted proteins | sample MGYA00580581_ERZ772881 | MGnify/ENA primary metagenome ERZ772881 (study PRJEB29015, sample SAMEA2737668) | human gut metagenome | biome: human gut; feature: human-associated habitat; material: faeces | place: China | collected 2012 ...
TTAAAGATATTTATACCCTTTGCGGAGTTGACAGCAGTAATAAAACTCTGACGGTTATCACATATTACACGGATAATGACAATGCGGAGGAAAAAACAGTAAATATTGATTTTTCAAAATTTTATTTTCCCATTATATCAAAAATCATACACCTGCCTTTTATTTGCTAACTTAATTGAAAATTTCAGTCATGAAGAAACTTTAATCGTTGCAGACAACAAATTCAATTTAGTATTACAATTTATAAATGAGCATTTTTATGAACCAATCACAACTGAAACGGTATCAAACCGATTTTCTTTTGCCAAACCTTATTTTTGCCGTAAATTTCATTCTGAGACAGGAATTAACTTTACAAAATATATTCATATACTTAGAATTCAATATGCACAAGAACTTATTCGCAAAGAAAATGACATCTCATTATCTGAAATTGCTTCTCTTTGCGGTTATGACAGTCCTAATTATTTTTCTAATACATTTAAAAAAATTACAGGTTTCACTCCTCGGGAGTGGAAAAAGAAATTTGCACAATCGCAATCATAATAAATTTTTGTCAACTATTTTTTGTATAATACAAACCGTAAATAAAAAGTCACTTTAACAACCAATGTAGACCGAATATAATTAAACTCAATTATATAAATGTCAAATTACTCCTTGACAACCCTCCTTTTATCATATATAATACCCTTGTAACATGGTTTGAGGAAATTGTCAAATTTGACTTTTCAGATTATGGCATTGGTTAAAGTAACTCGGTCGAACTTTTCCCTCACAAGGGGTTAAGTCCGACCTTTTTGCATTTTTAAGGAAACTTAAAATATATCAAGAAAATAAATTCGGTAATCACAAGATTGACCGACCAATTCTGTTTAAAGCAGGATAGGTCGGTCTTTTTTGTTTTTACATAAAAACAAAAGCGTACCATCAGGCAGTGCGAGGTATCTATAAAAGATTTTGCACAGTAACGGAATTTCTTTTAGATATTAAGGATTGTCCGCTTGGTACAAAAAGGAGAAAAGCATGGAAAACAGCAATCAAGACAACATCAACAGCTTCCTCGACAGTATGGACGATTTTGACAGTGCACCTGCCGCAGAAGCACCAAGCCCGCAAAGCGTGCCTTTTACTCCCGCAGCCGTATGGCCGGGAGAAGAACCGGCACAGCAAACGGCGGCAGTAGCTCCGGTTCAAGCAGAACCCGTGCCTGCTGCTCCGCCGACAGCACAGCCCGCAGCACCGCAGGAGGTAATTCCTACGCCTGCTCCGGATGTTCAGACCCCGCAGACCCCACAGGCAGTTTCCGCAGTACAGCAACAGACTGTACCGCAACAGCAACCCGCAATACAACAACAGGTCATACCGCAAACACAGCCAATTGTGCAGCAGCAGGTTGTACCTCAACAGCAACCGGTAGTACAACAACCTGTAATGCAGCAGGCAGCGCCCGATCCCGCACCCGTTCAAGAGACAATGCTCGACAAGTTTGACATGGTAATGCAGAATCTTGAGGTGCAGGGCGAAAAGCGTATGCTTGAAGCGTTAGCGGCAAAGCCCGCAATATTCTCCTACGCAAAGGTCAAGGAAAATATTGAGGACAGAGACTCGACCTTTGAGGATCTGCGGCAAAGGTATGAGGCGGATTTCCCCGAGCTTTCGGACTCGAAGACCATATCCTGGACGGTGAATTACGGAAAAACCACAAAGAGCGTAAGCAATCCCGGCTCGGATAAGGTCTACGATATAAAAGCCGAAATCGAGAACTCCAAAGCCTTTAAGGAAGCGCTTAAAAAAGCTAAAACTGACGCGGATAAAAACCCCGAATGTATAGTAAAGCTTTTCAAAAAAGCGCAGACCAAGGGCGAGGCGCTCTCCGGTATTAAGGAACTTTGCCTTACCAAAGCGGAAGCCGCACAGACAAATAAGCCTATCGTACTTCTGCCGTCGAAAGACGGCAGAGTGTATGAGCAGCGCAGAAACGAAATAGGGTGCTTTACAGCCCCGGCAGAGAATGTCCGTGAATTTGAGGATATACAGGCGGAGTTTAAAATGGCGCTCCCCAAAATTCCCGCACATATCTTTTCAAAGGTTATGGGCTTTTTTAAGAGCATTTCGGACGAGCTGCATTACGAGGTATTAGTGCATATTCTCTACGATACGGAAGAAAAGGAGTACATAATAAAGGTTCCGAAACAGAGAATATCCGAAGCCTCGGTAAACAGCGAAACTGACGAGCCGTATCCCGACAGATATATTCATGTTATGGATTTTCATTCGCATAACACAATGCCTGCGGTATTTTCCGGAACCGACAATGCCGACGAAAAGGAAACAAGGCTTTACGCCGTTGCGGGCAGGTTCAACCGAACATTCCCCGAAATAACAGTAAGAGCCGGGTGTGCGGGTAAGTTTATTCCCCTTAACCCCGAAGATGTTTTTGATGGAGATTTTTTTGGCAGCTACCCGGAGGAGTGGAAAGAAAACATACGCCATTGGGGTACTGAAATTAAAAAACCTTGGCATATGAGTTTACGGCTCAAAAGAACTTTCGGGGAGGGCAAAATATGAAATATTCCGCAACAGCACCGGTTAAAATCATTGTTTTGGGCGCAGGCGGTACGGGCGGATATTTAATTCCCCACCTTTACCGCATAGCCTTTTCAGATGAAAACCGCGACTACCGCATTATTATCTGCGATGGGGATATTGTAGAGCGCAAAAACCTTATCCGACAGAACTTTATTGAGCAGGATATAGGCAGAAACAAGGCGTCGGTATTAGCCGAGCGTTATGCCGGAGCTTTCGGTATAGAGTGCGAATATATACCAGAATATATTGAAAGCGAACAGCGGCTGAAAGAGCTTGTCCGACCGGACTTTACAAAAAGCCCGTGGAGTAATGCCGTGGAGACCCAGCGTGTAATTTTAATCGGCTGCGTAGACAACAATAAGTCGAGAGCCATATGCCATAAGGTCTTTTACGAAACAAAGGATTTGGTATATATAGATTCCGGCAACGGAGAATATACCGGTCAGGTGGTTTGCGGAGTAAGACAAAACGGCAGAACGACCTTTAAGCCCGCAGGCACGCTTTACCCGGATATTTTAAAGGCTGAGGATAAGCTGCCGAGCGAGCTTTCCTGTGCGGAGCGTGCGGTATCCGCCCCGCAGTCGGTAACCGCAAACCTTACCGCGGCTACCGCCGTAACCTCTTTTCTATACGATTTACTTGTGACGGGCGACCTGACTACAAGGTATGTAACCTTTTCCTCTAAAATTATTTCCACAAGAGCAGAAACGGTTAAAAAGCGTAAGAGGAGGACGGAAAAATGCGCGGCATAGAAATACCGGCAGGTGCTAAGGACAAAAAGAACAGCGGCGGCTTTTATGTTACAAACAGCGCGGTTTTTACCACGGACAACCCCACAAGAGATTGGGATATGTTCACTGCGTTTTTAGGCGATCAGCTTTCAAAGGCAATGCCAAAGCTTGAAATTACCAAGCGCTTTGAGAATGTACCCGGCGGCAGAAGAACCTATGTATTCGCGAAAAGCGACCGTATGAAGGTAATACTTGACGATCAGGAAAAATACATTGCGGTTTTTCTGACAGCCGACGACGGTATATCCGAGCTTGTTTTTAACACCTGCCTTGAAGCGCTTAAAAACATTCTTGTTTTCGGTTACACGGGTTCGGTATTTAAAAGAATAAATTATCGAACGGCGAAAGAGGTAAAAGATGAGCGATTATGAAAATAACGGTTGCTTTTGCCTTGACGAGCTGACCGAGTGCAGCGAAAATCTGAAACGCTTAATTACGGCGCTGAATGAACAGTATCCCGTTTATCTTGAAAAAAGGGATTACGGTTCAATATCCGAGCTGCATATTACCGCTAAAGCATTATGTGCGGAGTTTGCAAATATATTGCACCCGCTCGGTGAGTACGGGGATGAAAACCTTTATTCTACCGCCCTTAAAATGTTTGAGGCAATTCAGAGATTCGGGTATTTAAACGGCGGAAATTACCCCGCTTTAGTATCCGCGCTTAATTCCTTTGCGGATATGCTGCCGAATAAAAAGAGCATCGACGCAAAGGCGGCGGCACACCTTATGAACCGTATTAAAATGGGATATTTCCCTACGGACTTGGAGCACATAAGGCTAATTAAGCAGGCGGTTAATTTTCCCAAAAGCAATGTCAATATACTTGACCCCTGCTGCGGAGAGGGACTGGCGCTTAAAGCCTTTGCGGAAAACGAAAACGCAGATACCTACGGAATAGAGCTTGACGAAAGCAGAGGACATACGGCGCAGAAGAATCTCGATCGCGTGGGTCTCGGCAGCTTTTTCGGCTCGTCTGTTCCGCCCGGCAGATTTCACGCGCTGCTTTTAAATCCCCCATACCTTTCCTGCCCCGACAAAAACGGCAGCAGAAGAATGGAACGGGCGTTTCTTGCCGACACTCTACCGCTTTTAATGAAAGGCGGACTGCTTATATACATAATCCCCTATCACCGTGCCAACGAATCGGTGTGCCGTATACTTTCGTCTTACTACAAAAATCTTTCGGTATACAGATTCCGTGACAGCGAGTTTAAAAAGTATAAGCAGATAGTGTTTTTCGGTATTCGCACCGAAAGGCGCACGGCGGACAAGACCGCCGCAAGGATAGAGCAGCTTTGCCTGCAGCCGGATAAGATTCCCCTTATAGATACCATACCCGCGGGACTTTACAACTTGCCCGAAAAGGAAACGGAAATTCTCCATTTCAGAGGCTCTGTTTTCGATGTTGAAGCCTTAGCCGAACAGCTTAAAAGCTCGGACAGCTTAGATATTCTTTTTGAAAGCTCACGGCTTGAAAACAGAACCCGCAATCCGCTTTTACCCCTTAATCTTTCGCAAATAGGTTTGGTGGGGGCGAGCGGACTTATGAACGGGCTTGTGGACTGCGAACACCCGCATGTTATAAAGGGCAGAATTGTAAGGGAGAAAAAGCAGAAGAACATACCGACCGACAGAGAGGGCGTAACCCAAATAAGCGAGGTTGAAAGCAACAAAATCATCTTTAACATTCTTACCGAAAACAAATATATCACAATAGGTTAAAGGAGACAGAAAAATGATATTAACAGAAGAAAAAGCCGCGTTTGCGGCGGAACAGCACGGAGTTATAACGCAATACCTGAAAGAGCGAGGACTATCCCCCGATGAATACTACGATACCGTTGTATTCGCGTTTTTGGATTGCGTTATCTCCGGCAAAGACAATTTTAAAAAGCGCGCATATGCGGCGATGGACAGAGCGGTTGCGGCAGTAAAGGCGGAAAGCGAGGGGAACGTTATAAGCCTGTTCTGCAACGACGACTATTACCGCATAGTTGCGGAAACCTTAGCGGACGAGCGCGACGGTATAGCCGAGCTTTTGGAACGCATACAGATAACGGAGCTTCTTGGCGCCTTTGAACAAAATGAGCGCGAAGTGCTGACACTGCTGCTTGACGGCTTTAAGCTGACGGAAATATCCTTTAGACTCCAAAAAAGCTTATGCGAGCTGGATAATATAATGCAGAACATCCGCACCAAAACGGCAGGCATTTTGCCCGCCGCAGCGTGAAAGGGGTATATATGAATTTTAAACAAGAAATAATTGCAAAAATACGCCTGCTGTTTCGTTCAATGAAAGCCAAGCGCGCAAAGAAAAAGCTGCTTGAAGCCTTTAAAAATTATCCTCAGAGCATAAGGAAATTATCTGCCGCTTACGAGAATTTTTTAAAGGCGATACAGGCAGAGCAAAGGGCGTTGGTTACACTGAAAGCACTTAAAACACAGTATTCCCGCAGACCCATACTTATGAAAATGCGGGACATCGGTGAATACAAGGTAAGCCGAAAGGCAAAGGAAATACTTTCGGAGACAGATATTGCCTGCGCGCTTGAACGCCACAAATGCGGCGACTGGGGAGAAATCTCCCCGGAGGACTGGGCGCGCTGCAACGCCTGTATGGAAACGGGATACGGTTATGTGTATTCCCGGCATAAAACGGCGAGTAACCGGTATTTCTGCATTATTACCTACTATTCAAAACCCAAAACCAGAATTGTAACCGAGGAGGAATTATTGAATGTTAGCGGAAATAGTACCGGAGCTGTTTATGAAGAACCTGAGAGCCGTCCCCTCAAAAAAGCAGGTTAATCACCTTAAAAGGCTCAAAGAAATATCTTCGGGCGCCGCGTATCTTTACAAGGCGGTAATACTCCCCAAAATGCGGGGAAAAGAAGTAAATACCGGAAAGGTTAATATGACTGCGTTTGACCGCTTGGATATTGAAACAGTATGCGACTATTACAAGGAAAATATTGCCGCAGACCGACCGGAAAACAAGGCGCTTTTTGAGTTGTATTCAAAAATAGCGTATACTCCGCCGCTCAATTCACATTCGGACTTTATCTAAAGGGGTGGTTTTGTGTTTGATAGCTATATAGGAGATATAGACCATGATATTTCCGTTCTCGCTATGGATAAGATACTGTATGACAACGGTTTTTCCGTAACGGACAGTGAAATTCATTCAGACAGCGAATATAACTCCTTTTTTGAAGCATTGCTTTCTATGGACGGATATATTGACGAGGACGAAAGTGATGAAACGGATTTTACGGTAATGGTTTTCAGAAACGGCTGCCTTAAAAGATATATCGGTCTTGCGCTGAAATACGGCAGCATGAACGGCATACCTAAAGGCAATAACTTTTGGATAAGCCGCCTTGAAGCGCACATAAGCAATAAAATACGCTCTATCGGGGATTATTCGTATGACTGGGATTACAATGTCTCGTCAACAAAAAAGGCTTTTTTGAAGGTATATATAGGTCCGGAATTCTACCAGACAGTAAGTATGATAAAAGCCGTCGCCTCTATACTGAATTTTGCAGAGGTCTCCTGCGGGGAGCTTGAAAGGCTGACGGACAAAAAAACGGCGAAAATAATTCCTATGAAAAAACAGAAAGAAAGGAAGATGGCAGCATAATGAAGCGCGACAGATTATCCATTCATATCTCGGACAGTGCGGAAATAGCGGTTGAGGAAAGAAGAAACGGCATTAAACGTATTAAAAATATCTCAATCAATGATCTGCTTGTCTGCATAAAAAGCAGTCTTCGGGAAATAAAGCCGGTATACCATGCTGTATTACCCAAAAACGCGCTGTTTTACAGCTGTTGCCCGGAAACCGGAGATTTTTCCGCAGCGATAGAATATCCGTACTCAAAAGCCACCGTTACATATATGGCGACCGAGTACCCGGACTTCCCGCTGCCGAAGCTTGTATTCGGCTTTAAGATAGGCGGCAGCGGCAAAATCCGGCGGGTATACTTAGGCGTTGCCGAAAGCGGAATATTAAGAGAAAATTCAAAAATGTTTGTTTATCCATTTTCAAATGTCAACAACAACTTCTCCTTATGTACCGGAGACAATGAGCTGCCGGCAATAAAATCCCCGTATTCCCTTTCCAATATGCCGGACTATATTTTAAGTCTGCCGGATAACGACGATTATTTTAATATCAGGAATAACCGGCTGCAATTAAATCACCGTGAGCTGATGGAGCATTTGGCAGATAAGACGCCCGAATACTATTATTCGGATATTCTTATTCCATCGGGTAAAACGCTTGCGGACTTTTATGAGGAGGTGTCTTTATGACCGAAGCGCAAAAGCAGAAGCTGTTACTCCCTTTCCCCGCCTCGGATATTGAATGGCGAACGGCATATACAAACGCGGAAAAGACCAAGGGCTTTGCCGTACCGTTTGTAAATTCGCGTGCTATTCAAGAGCGGCTGGATGAAATATTCGGTCCTGAAAACTGGCAGAACGAATTTACGGTGGCTCCGAGCGCAGAGGGCAAGTCATCTGCGTATGTATGCGCAATTTCCGTTTACAGCCCCGAAAGAAATGAATGGATAAAAAAATCCGACGGTTCGGGAGCTACGGACATTGAACCCGTAAAGGGCGGACTTTCGGGCGCTTTGAAGCGCGCGGCGTCTGTTTTAGGAATCGGCAGATACCTTTACAGCCTTGAGGGTAAATGGGTATACATTAAACCGAGAGGAAGCAGCTTTGTTATACAGGAAAGCGAATACAAGGATTTAGCCGTACATTATAACCAGCAGATGGCCGCACGGAAAAAAGCGCAAAAGGCAGGAAATGCTCCGGCAGAAGCGCCTGAAACGGACGCAGCACCTAAAGCTGCCGAGAAGCCGCAGGAAAACACCACAGGCATTAAGTTCCGTGTGGTGAAATCCGTAGTGCGTAACGGTGCTAAGGGTACGCAGACAGCGCTCACCTTAGAAACCCCGCAGAATCAGCTTATAACGGGATATATGCAGGGCAACCCCGATCTCAAAGACGGGCAGATTATCTGCAATGTTAAAATCGAGGAACGGGAAAGCGCGACGATAGGAAAGTACAACATTATACGCGGCTTTGAAAAAGCGGCATAGGCTGGCGGGAATCAAACTCATCACGGTTTCTATCGTCGCCTTTTACCGCCTTGCTTGCGCTCATTTTTGAAATACCGCGTATTCCTGCAAATTTCACGCTTCGCCTTTCGGAATAAGGCGGCAGAGAGAAACTCTTCGACCTTACAAACAAATATTTTTTTGAAAGGGCGAAGTCGAAGAGCGCAGTAATACTGGCGTATTACAAGCGATGAGACAAGAAAAGGCAAAAAAATATTATTTGTAGGCGTGACGGGGTTGACTCCCGTCAGCCTAAGGGAGACAGAAAAATGAAAAAGAACGCACAAACAGTAACGGCAGTCATAGTTATATCCGCAATTCTTCTGCTGACGGTTATGGCGGAAACGGCAATACTTCTAAGCGGCATATGGACGCGCGAAAAGTATACCCTGGCTTTTTTGGCGTTAGCCGCAGGTATAGCCTTAGTCTATTTACTGTTTAAAGCCTTTGAGGAAAAAACCTTAAAAAAGGGATACGATAAGGCAAGCGAAGAAATTTCTTTGCTTGAAAGACGAGCGGACGAGCTTAACCGTTCACTTAAAATTTCGGAGCACAACCTGAAAACTCTAAAGGAAAACGAGCCGGAATACAAGCGCAAAAGCGAGGTGCTCGAAAGCTACCGCAATTCCTTCCCCTGTTTGGTACAGCCGGGATATACGGTATTCAATGTTATCCGCACAGAAGTCATGCCGGATAAATACAGCCGCTGGCTTATTGTAGGCGAGTTCGGGGACGAATTATGGAAGACCACAATAATACGGCGGGATATGCAGACCTACGGTGAAATGCTGACCCTTATAAGCAAAACCGAAACGCCCGATGGAATAACGGAATTAAACGAGCAGAATGCTTTACCTTGGGAATAAGGAGTGGAGCTTATGGAACAGATAACCGAAATAAGCATAAAAGAAATCTCTCTTTCGGGCTTTCGCAACCAAAAGGAGCATGTAAGCTTTGCGCTCGGTGACGTTAACTGCGTCTCCGGGCACAACGGCACCGGAAAGACCACCCTTGCCCACGCGGTCGCATTCGCCTTTTACGGCGTTACATATTTCGGAGAGCAAAAAGCAGATAGGCTTATTAACTCCGAAAGCGCTGGGTGCGAGGTAAAGGTAGACTTTACCGACCAAAACGGCGTACTGCACAGCCTTATACGGCGAAGATTCGGTTCTAAAACCGAGCTTATATTCGACAGCTTTTCTGTAAGGCAGGAGGAAATAAACCGCTTTATCTGCGATAAGGACACCTTTCTCTGCATATTAAATCCGTTTTACCTTACAAGCTTCAGCGAAGTAAAAGGGCGCGAGCTGCTTTTCCGCAATCTTAAAACGGTAGGCAGCGAGCAGATTTTATCCGCTATGTCCGACGGCTTTAAAAAACCTCTTGAGGGGCTTAATATAACCGAACCTGCCGAAATGCTTACCGATTACAGAGCGGGTATTCGGCGGTGTGACGAACAGCTGCGGATATTAGAGACTAAAAGGGCAACCTTGCGCGAAACGGTACAGGCAAACAACGCCGAGTGCGATAGGCTGAACGAGCAGGCGGAGGTTACAGCCGCCACGGTGCATATGCTGAAAGAAAAGCAGTTTGAGGGTTTAAACCTTGAGGATTTCAGAAAACGGCGGGATATACTTTCCGAAAAGCTGACCTCTGCCGTAAACAGCCCGACCGCCGCTTTAGCAGCAGCACTGGAGGAAAGACTGAAAACGGCAAGAGATCGGGAATATGTTTCAAAGTTCTCGGGTGAGATTGCAAAGCTTGATACTGAACTCACAAGCCTTAAAGGCAGGTACTACGCGCTTCAACAAAAGCTTGAGGGACTTAAACCCGGCTCTAAATGCCCCACCTGTTCGGTTACCCTTACCGATGAGCTGTTTGCAAGCGCAAAGGCGGATATATCGTCCGAGATAGACCGTATCTTAAAAAATGCAAACGGACTGGCGGAGACCAAAAAGGAAATGCTTGAAACCGAGCAAAAGGCAAAGCAAACCTTTGACCGGTTTAAAAAGGATGATACCGAAAAGCTGTCCGCAGAGTTAGACGATCTGCGCCGCACCGAGGACGATTCGCCGGAGATTATGCAGCGGGAAATTGAGGAGATAGATATGCTCCTCTCCCGCGGGCTTTTATCCGACGAGGAGTTTTCGGAGCTTGAAAGCGAGGAAAGAAGCCTTGCAGAACTTGAGGCGCAGATTAAAAAGCTGCGGGAATATTCAGTGGACAGTCAGATTTCCGCACTTAACGAGCAGGCAGCCGCCTTTGAAAACAATAAGCGAAAGTATACCGAAATATTATCCTCTCTTGAAGAATATGTTTCAAAGCGAACCGAGCTGTTGGCAGAGGAGCTTAAAATGCCGAATGTAAGCATTACCCTGTTTGAGCCCGTAAAGACCACGGGTGAGCTTAAAAGCGTATTCCGCTTTGCTTACAAGGGCAGGAATTACGCGGCGTTATCTTTATCCGAACGCACGGCGGCAGGGCTTGAAATATGCGCGCTGATGCGCAGGCTTACCGGGCTTAATTTCCCCGTGTTTATTGACAACACCGAAAGCGTAGCCCATTTCGATATGTCCTCCCTTACCTGCCAGACGGTATTTTTAAGAATGGTAAAAAATGCGCCGCTGTCGGTTAAATCCATGAACCAAGCGACCGAACCGCTTAAAAAAGCCTCGTAATGGGCGCGTACATTAACTTTGACCTTGTAGACACGGCGGAGCTTTGCGGAATAAATATTAAGCGCAGCACACTTACGAACGACGAGGTTGAGGCGCGCTGCCCCTACTGCTGCGACCACCGTTACCGTATGTATTTGAACAGGCTCACAAATATGTTTTACTGTCATAACTGCGGTACCGGCGGCAATGCGGTCACATTATATTCTTCTTTTAATCCGAAAGGCGTGTGCCTTAAAAATTATGAGAGCTATAATGCGCTGCTTAACGAGCCGTCTGTCAGGCGGCACGATGTCCCGGTGGAACCCGAAAAGAGCAAAATCCAAATACGGGAAATTACGGAAAGAAACGAAATATATACCGGGCTTTTAAAGCTGCTGCGCCTTGAAAAAGAGCACTTTACAAATCTTTTAAACAGAGGGCTTGACAGCGAAAGAATCGCCCGGAATATGTACCGCAGCTTTCCCACCGACAACGCGGAACGGCAATGGATATGCGACAGTCTCGCAGCACGTTATGACCTGCACGGTATGCCGGGGTTTTACAGAACTGACGGTATATGGCACATAGCGGCATTTAAGAGCGGTATTTTAATTCCGATACGGGACAAGCAAAATCTTATACAGGGCTTACAGATCCGTTTCGATAACCCGCCCGTTAAGCGCGTTACTACGCCGGAGGGAATAACTATTGAAAAAACCGGCACAAGGTTTATGTGGTTGTCTTCTGCCAAGCAGAAAAAATTCGAGGGAACCTCTGTTCCCTCATATATCCACATAACCGGCAACCGGGACAGCGACACCGTATATCTTACCGAGGGAGGTTTAAAGGCAGACGCTGCAAGCTGTTTATCCGGAGACAAGCTGTTCATTGGGCTGACAGGAGTACAGAACACCGGATTTTTAAAGGAGGTTATATCCTCTTTGTCACCCAAGAAAATAGTTGAGGCTGTGGATATGGACGTGCGCTCCAACCCGCAGGTGCAAAAAGCGCAGGTTAAAATTCAGGCGATATGCGCACCGCTGTGTGAAACCTACAAGCGCCTTTTCTGGCCTATTGATCAGAAAGGGATTGACGACCTCCTTTTATTTAGGAAGCTCAAAAAAGAATATGAAGAAAAAATACGAAACGAAAGGAAAAACCAAAATGAAAACCTATGACATTACACTTTCTAACGGAAAAACCTATACTGTAGAACCGGAGCTGCAATTTTACAATGTTTTGGATTTTTTGGGAAGGCCAATGCTCGGAATCGCAATTGAATTGTGCCTGGCAGAATCAACGGAAGGTTTTGAATCCGGAGAATTGTTTGCAATGCTTACCGTATCGTTCGGAGAATTTATATCTATAAAAAATGCTGCGTATATTGATACCAACAATTGCCCCTTTGCAGACCAGCTTTTAAAATACGGTATAGCGAAGAAAACCGACTTCACCAAGGAAAGCGGTTATTGCTCTTATCCCCTTTGGATTTTCAACGAGGATTTTTTAAAGGAAGTAGGCGGAGAAGAATATGAACGGTATTCCTCTATGTTCGATAAGCATATTGCACTTGAACCCTGATTCTGAAAAATCCTAAACGGAGCATACCCAAAAGCTATACGGAAAGGACAATGATTTATGCCGGAAATGCAGTCATATATGGGAGTAAACGAGGGAAACAGCGGGATTATAGGCAAGCTGCTCTATTATTCTACAGCAAATATTTTAATACCGAAAGATAGATTTATTGAGCTTGGCAAGGCCTTTAATTTACCGAAGGTAAAGCCCGCGCGCGAATCGGCGGCAAGCGCATACAGATACGCTACCACAGCGCTTAAGGACCGTGTGGTTAATAAGGACGCGGGCGGTACGCATATCTACCGCATTTACTGCCGGGATAACAAGCAGGATACATCATCGGTTATCTGCCGCGAGCTTGTAAAGGAAACGCTTGACTCTACAACCAACAATTACAAGAAGCTTGCGAACATAGCGTTTAGGCGTGAAACCGAGGAAATGTTCTACGACAATACCGAATACGACCCGGATATTGACGCGGCGCAATACTGCGAGCAGGCGCTTACTCTTTATGAGCGATTCAAAAGCTGCTACAATTCCGACCATGTTGATTCGGTGGTGCAGCTTTTACTCGAAAAAATGCAGGCGGTGAAAATAAACATTCACGGCAACCTGTATTTTATACCCAATCCGCATCTGCCGCTCTTAAACATATTTGAGGATTACATTGAGGCGCTTTCAAAATGCAATCTGAACGCGGGTAATGTTTCTTCAAACAGTATGTTCGTGGCGAACGATGAAAAGCAGCGTGAGAAAATGACGGCTGAATTTTATATGAATTACAAAAGGGATATTGAAACCTACGAGGAACGAATCCAGCACTTCATTGACAACGGCTGCTCATCTGCTGCGGTTATTAACCGCTGGCTCAAAAAGATTGAGGCGTTAAAGGCTAAAAAGGCAACCTACGAACAGGTGCTCAAACGCCGGCTTGATGACCTTGACAAAGACTTTTCGCTACTGCAAATGCAGTCGCAGGAATTGTCGCTTAGAGCCGTTAAGAACCAAATGGAAATGCCGTTAGCGGCATAAAAAAAGCACCGTCTGTCCCAATAGGGATAGGCGGTGTTGATTTTCAAATATACGGAATAATGAATAGCAGATTGGTTTTCCTTCCCCAATCAGGACGACTTCGGCGTATATTTTATATCCCCACCGAAAGGGACGGCGTGGCTATTCGTTACACACCGGAGCAAATTAAAGATTATTTTCTGCTTTGATTTTTTCTACCTCTTCAAGAGAAAGACCGCAGTACAAAGCAACCTTTTCCGGAGAAATATTGTCTTTAAGCATATTCATTGCGGTTTCTGTTGCTTTTTCCAGGGCTGCTTCTTTGGCAGCCACTTCAGCAGCTTCTTTTCTCATATCTTCCATCATCTTGCACATAGCATTGCAGCCTCCTTTTGTTTCTTTATAATACTTCACTTTGTCAGCAAGCTGACCGTAATACATATCTTCGGCGTCGGTGCACCTGAAATCGTGCATCAGCTTACCTATGGGGTTATCCTGATTATTATATTGACCGTTTACGAATA